>Ga0209475_10000412_pt1 | contig 93552 bp, 80 predicted proteins | sample tdDd471_FD_187128 | JGI IMG/M metagenome (GOLD analysis project Ga0209475, IMG submission 187128) | Marine sediment microbial communities from the Atlantic coast under amendment with organic carbon and nitrate - tdDd47.1 (SPAdes)... | ecosystem: Environmental > Aquatic > Marine > Coastal >... | reverse complement strand
CCAACTCCTCGCCGCCGGTAAACCCAAACGCCTCGCCCTGACAGCCGTCGCACGAAAACTCATCGTCATCGCAAACGCTCGAATCAGAGACGAATATCTCAAATCACCCCAACTGACTTGATGACGGTAGAGTAGGCAGCCGTGGAACGATGGAGGTTCGCGCATGACCATAACGATCATCCTCGTCGTCCTCGCTTTTGTCCTGTTGATCGTTCTGGGCGCACGCGGGCGAAAGCAGCGAGACAATGCGGCGGAGGCGGCGCGGCGGGCTGTCGAGGCCCGCTTTGAACCACACGAGCGCGATGCTGCGTCGCACAAAGACGAGGACTCGCGCGCTTGATTACAAGGCCCGGCTTGCCTAATGTCCGCGCGATTTCTTGATCTCGATATATCCAGCGGGAATTAATGCCATGACGGTCGAAAAAGCGCCCTCCTTCCAGGAGCTGATCCTCCGTCTTCAGAGATATTGGGCGAGCAAGGGGTGCGCCATCCTGCAGCCCTATGACGTCGAGGTCGGCGCCGGAACGCTGCATCCGGCGACCACGTTGCGTTCGCTCGGCCCGCGTCCCTGGAAGGCGGCCTATGTCCAGCCGTCGCGTCGTCCCGGCGATGGCCGCTATGGCGAGAACCCCAACCGGCTGCAGCATTATTACCAGTTCCAGGTCCTCCTCAAGCCGTGCCCGGCTGACCTGCAGGACCTCTATCTCGGCTCGCTCGATGCCATCGGCATTGATCGCGACCTGCATGATGTCCGCTTCGTGGAAGATGACTGGGAAAACCCGACCGTCGGTGCCTGGGGTCTGGGCTGGGAAGTCTGGTGCGACGGCATGGAAGTCAGCCAGTTCACCTATTTCCAGCAAGTTGGCGGCCTCGATGTCGACCTCGTCTCCGGCGAGCTGACCTACGGGCTCGAGCGTTTGGCGATGTATGTCCAGGGTGTCGAGAATGTCTACGATCTCGACTTCAATGGGGCCGGCCTCAGCTATGGCGACGTCTTCCTGGAAGCCGAGAAACAGTACTCGGAATTCAATTTCGAGCATGCCGATGTCGACATGCTGATCGAGTGGTTCAAGGGCGCGGAAAGCCAGTGCATGGCGCTGCTCAATCTCGACAAGCCGCTGCCGCTTCCGGCCTATGATTTCTGCCTGAAAGCCTCCCATCTCTTCAACCTGGTCGACGCCCGCGGCGCCATCTCCGTCGCCGAACGCGCCAGCTGGATCGCGCGGGTGAGGGAACTCGCCAAGGGCTGCGCGGATGCCTGGGTGAAGAGTGAGCGCGCGCTGGTGGAGGCGGCCGGGTGATGAACTTGCGCACACAGGTCCTTCCCCTTGATGGGGAAGGTGGGCCGGCGCGAAGCGGCGGGTCGGATCGGGTGAAACGCGCAGCGTTCCTTCTCCAACCGCCCGTCACCCACTCCGTCTCGCCCTGCGGGCGATCCACCTCGCCCATCAAGGGCGAGGACCTGACGAGCCCGGAGACCTCCCCATGAAACTCCCCTTACGCGGTGGCTGTCAGTGTGGCGCGGTGCGCTATGAGATCACGGTGAATCCGATGGCGCTGTATTGCTGCCATTGCACGACCTGCCAGCAGCAATCCTCCTCGGCCTTTGGCATGTCCATGCTGGTGCCGCGGGACGGGTTCAGATACCTCAAGGGCGGAGTGGCGGCCTTTTCGATTCCGACCGAAAGCAAGTCGAAAAAGCTGGGTCATTTCTGCGGTGATTGCGGCACGCGCATTGCCAATGACACGGCGGGCAAGCCGGCCCTGTCCTTGAAGGCCGGCACGCTGGACGACCGTGCAAAGCTGAAACCCGTCGGTCATATCTGGGTCAAATCGGCCCAGGACTGGATGATCTTTGAAAGTAATGCGCTGATCTATGAAGGTCCGCCTGATGACGGTTATTTCGCGCTTATGCAGCGTTATGCCGACCAAGAATACGCCTCCTGAGCGGAAAGCCCGACACAATGTCCGAACTCCTGTTTGAAATCTTCTGCGAGGAAATCCCGGCCCGCATGCAACCGCGCGCCGAAGCTGACCTGGAAAAACTGCTGGGCGACAGGCTCAAGGCGGCGGGTCTGGCGTGGACCTCGCTGAAGACCTTCGCCGGGGCACGCCGCCTTGGTCTCGTGATCGACGGCCTGCCGGTGAAGACGGCGGATGTCAGCGAAGAGCGCAAGGGGCCGCGCGTCGGCGCGCCGGACAAGGCCGTGGAAGGCTTTTTGCGCGGGGCCGGTGTGGCGTCGCTGGATCAGTGCGAAAAGCGCGAAGACAAGAAGGGCGAATTCTGGGTCGCCCGGATTGAAAAGCCGGGCCGGGCCACGACCGAGGTGATTGCCGAGGCGATCCCCGACATGATGAAAGCCTTCCCCTGGCCCAAATCGATGAAGTTCGGCGAGGGCGAGAAGACCCAGCGCTGGGTCCGTCCGATCCAGCGTCTCCTGTGCGTGTTTGACGGCGATGTCGTGCCGGTCGAGGTGTTCGGCATCACGGCGTCCAATGTCACCGAAGGTCATCGCCGCATGGGGCGTGGTCCTTTCACGGTTTCAAACTTCGCCGGCTACAAGTCCGTGCTGGAAGGCGAGGGGCATGTCCTGCTGGACCGTGCCAACCGCGAGGCGCTGATCCTCGATGGCGCGCGCAAGGTGTGCAGCGAGGCTGGGTTTGAACTGGTCGAAGACGCCGGTCTTCTGACCGAGGTTGCCGGTCTGGTGGAATGGCCGGTGCCGGTGCTGGGCGAGATGGATCCGGACTTCCTCGATCTGCCGCCGGAAGTCATCACCCTGACGATGAAGACGCACCAGAAATACTTCGCGGTGCGTGATCCCAAGACCGGCCAGCTGGTCTCCAAATTCGTCACCATTGCCAACCAGGTCGCGCCCGATGGCGGTGCCGCGATCGCCGCCGGCAATGCCCGCGTCCTCTCGGCCCGCCTCTCGGATGCCCGCCATTTCTGGGACAATGACCGCAAGACGCCGCTCTCCGACATGGCCGCACAGCTGTCGAAAGTGACCTTCCACGAAAAGCTCGGCACGGTGGCTGACAAGGTCGAACGTGTCGCCGCCCTGGCCCGTGAACTGGCCCCGGTCGTCGGCGCCGATCCGGACCTCGCCGAAAAGGCCGCCCGCCTTGCCAAGGCCGATCTCGTTTCCGAAATGGTCTACGAATTCCCCGAACTGCAAGGCGCGATGGGACGGTATTACGCGCTTGACCAGGGCGAGGACCGGGCTGTCGCGGATGCGATCAAGGATCACTACAAGCCGCAGGGGCCTTCGGATGAGGTCCCGACTGCGCCGGTCTCGGCGGCCGTCGCGCTGGCCGACAAGCTGGATACGCTGGCCTCGTTCTGGGTGATCAGCGAGAAGCCGACTGGTTCCAAGGACCCGTTTGCGCTGCGTCGTGCGGCGCTGGGGGTCATCAAGATTTGTCTGGATGGAAACCTTCGTCTCCCTCTGACATCAGCGCCGGGCAAATACTCGCTTCAGATGGCGAGTGGCCGCGCGTTGATCGATGCCTTGCTCGTTGCGGCGCGGAACGATGACCGAGACCTGTTCGACCAGTTGGACCGCAGCGCTGGCGGCGGAGGCGCTGCGCCTGATTGGGATGCTGCCAAGTCGCTGTCTGGGTGGCGCGACGCCGGAAGTGAAGATCTTGTTGCGGTACCCTACCAGTGCTTCGGCGATGCGGATGCGCCGTACGACCTCCTCGTCTTCTTCGCCGACCGCCTCAAAGTCCACCTCCGTGACGAAGGCATCCGTCACGACGTCATCGACGCCGTCTTCGCGCTCGGTGATGACGATCTCGTCCGTGTCACCCACAAGGCCCGCGCCCTGCAGGCCTTCCTCGATACCGAGGATGGCGCGGCGCTGCTGGCGGGGAACAAGCGGGCCTCGAACATTCTCGCCAAGTCCGAGGATGATCTTTCCGGCGAGCCGGATGAGGACTATCTCGCAAACGCGCCCGAATCGGCCGAGCGCGCGCTGATCGCGGCTCTCGCGTCTGCAGGCCCCGCGGCGACCGCGGCGCTGGAAGCGGAAGACTTTGCCGCGGCGATGACAGCGCTGGCTTCGCTCCGTGCACCGATTGATGCATTTTTCGACGACGTGACCGTTAACACGGACGACGCTGCGTTGCGCCGCAACCGTCTTCTCTTATTGTCCGCCATTCGCACGGCCATTCGCGCCGTCGCCGATTTCGACAAGATTTCAGGCTAGGGGCCCTTTCATGACTGCAGATACCAAATGGGTTTACGCCTTTGGCGGTGGTGACAGTGAAGGTGAAGCCGGCATGCGCGAGCTGCTGGGCGGCAAGGGCGCCAACCTTGCCGAGATGGCCAAGCTGGGCCTGCCGGTCCCGCCGGGCTTCACCCTGACCACCGCAGTCTGCACGGCGTTCTACGACAACGACCAAGCCTATCCCGACACGCTGAATGACCAGGTCGAGGCGGCGCTCGCCAAGCTTGAAGGGGCCGTCGGCAAGGCCTTTGGTGACCCGTCAAACCCGCTTCTGGTCTCGGTCCGCTCGGGCGCCCGCGCTTCCATGCCGGGCATGATGGATACGGTGCTCAATCTGGGTCTGAATGACGAGACGGCGGAAGGGCTGGCCAAGCTCTCCGGTGATCGCCGCTTCGCCTATGACAGCTATCGCCGCTTCATCCAGATGTATTCCGACGTGGTTCTGGGCGTCGATCACAGCGTGTTCGAGGACATCCTGGACGGCTTCAAGGACGATAATGACTATTCGCTCGACACCGAGCTGAGCGCTGATGACTGGGTCAATATCGTCGCCGAGTACAAGGCCGCCGCCGCGCGCGAGCTGGGCCGCGACTTCCCGGCCGATCCGCGCGAGCAGCTCTGGGGTGCCATCGGCGCCGTGTTCGGCTCCTGGATGACCGATCGCGCCAAGACCTATCGCCGCCTGCACGACATTCCGGCCAGCTGGGGCACCGCAGTCAATGTCCAGGCGATGGTGTTCGGAAACATGGGCGAGACCTCGGCCACCGGTGTGGCGTTTACGCGCGATCCCTCGACCGGCGAGAGTGGTTATTACGGCGAATACCTGGTCAATGCCCAGGGCGAGGACGTCGTGGCCGGCATCCGTACGCCGCAATGCCTGACCGAGGCGATGCGGATCAAGATGGGCGATGACAATCCGTCGATGGAAACGGCCATGCCGGAGAGCTATGCCGAGCTGGCCGCTGTCTTCGACAAGCTGGAACGCCATTATACCGACATGCAGGACATCGAGTTCACGGTCGAACGCGGCCGCCTGTGGATGCTGCAGACCCGCAATGGCAAGCGCACCGCCAAGGCAGCGCTGAAGATCGCCGTCGACATGGCGACCGAAGGCCTGATCTCGACCGATGAGGCGGTGATGCGCGTCGATCCGGCCCAGCTGGATCAGCTCCTCCACCCGACCCTCGATCCCAAGGCCGAGCGCGATGTGCTGACCTCCGGTCTGCCAGCGTCGCCGGGCGCCGCATCGGGCACGGTGGTGTTCGACAGTGACGAGGCCGAAGAGCTGGCCAAGGCTGGCCAGAAGGTCATCCTGGTCCGCATCGAGACCTCGCCGGAAGACATTCACGGCATGCACGCCGCCGAGGGCATCATCACCGCACGCGGCGGCATGACCTCGCACGCCGCCGTGGTGGCGCGTGGTATGGGGCGTCCTTGCGTCTCCGGTGCCGGCCAGATCAAGATCGACTATGCCGCCAAGCAGTTCGCGGTCGGTCGCCGTATCGTCAAGCATGGCGAGATGGTGACGATTGATGGCGCGTCGGGCCAGGTCCTGATGGGCGAGGCCAAGATGATCAAGCCCGAGCTGACCGGTGATTTCGGCAAGCTGATGGTATGGGCCGACAAGGCCCGCCGGATGAAAATCCGCACCAATGCCGAAACCCCGGCCGATTGCGAGACCGCGGTCGAGTTTGGTGCTGAAGGCATCGGCCTTTGCCGCACCGAACACATGTTCTTTGATGCCGACCGGATCGCCGCGGTGCGCGAGATGATCCTGTCGAACGACCAGGACGGCCGCGTCACCGCGCTCGACAAGATTCTGCCGATGCAGCGCGATGATTTCGCGCAAATCTTCCGCATCATGGGCGAGCGCCCCTGCACGATCCGCCTGCTGGATCCGCCGCTGCACGAATTCCTGCCGCACACCGAGGAAGACGTGATCGACGTCGCCAAGGCGACCGGCCTGCCGGCTGACCAGCTGATGGCGCGGGCACGGGATCTGGCCGAAAGCAATCCGATGCTCGGTCATCGCGGTTGCCGTCTGGGTATCACCTATCCGGAAATCTACGAGATGCAGGCGCGGGCCATTTTCGAGGCCCAGGTGGCGGTCGAGAAGGAAACCGGCTTCCAGCCGCTCGCTGAAGTCATGATCCCGCTGGTCGCCGCACCGGCCGAGCTGGCCATTCTCAAGGCGCGCGTCGCCGGGGTCGCCAAGGCTGTGGCCGAGGAAAGCGGTGGCAAGCCGAAATACCTGATCGGCACCATGATCGAACTGCCGCGTGCGGCGCTGATGGCCGGCCTGATTGCCGAGGATGCCGAATTCTTCTCCTTCGGCACCAATGACCTCACCCAGACCACATTCGGCCTGTCGCGCGATGATGCCGGCAAATTCCTCAGCGAGTACATCGAGGCGGGAATCTTCGAGAAGGATCCCTTCGTCACGCTCGATCGCGATGGCGTCGGCGATCTGGTGCGAATCGCCGCCGAGCGGGGCCGTTCGACCCGTCCGAATCTCAAATTGGGCATCTGCGGCGAGCATGGTGGTGACCCGTCTTCGATCGATTTCTGCGAGGAAACCGGGCTCGATTATGTGTCCTGTTCGCCATACCGCGTGCCGATTGCGCGTCTGGCAGCAGCCCAGGCCCGCTTGCGTCGCCAGTAGCATCTGATTGGAATCACGCATGAAAAACTCGCCCTTCTTGGCAGGGGCGAGTATTTTCTTATTTGTAACCAAGCAGGCGTCTTGACCGTTAAGTTGCCCTCCCATAGAGAGGCGCGCTCGTTTCACGAAGGATTCAGGTCCGGCGCGTCATGATGATCAGGTCGCTGGACGGCATGATTCGTGAAAGGCCGAACTTGACGCTGGACAGGAAATACGGAGACCGAATGGACCTCGACGCGGCACGCAGCCAGCAAAAGCAGGTGGCGACAGCATTGCATATGCTGGCGACCCTGGTGCTGTGCGCGCTGACCGTGCTGCTCCTGAACTCCGCTTCCGACCGGGCCCGGCAGCAGGACGAGACGCTGATCTGGCAGGCCATGGCCTCGCGCTATCTGCAGGCTGGCGATGTCGATTCGGACTGGCAGGCGCCCGAGCAATTGCGGATTGCCTCGTTGATGCTGCAGGCCGACAGCGATGCCGGAGTCGTGCTCACGGCCCGCCCGCTGGATGACCTGCGCACCTTTGACAGCTCGCATTTCGAAAATGCCGCGGGGATCAGCGCCCAGGTCGATTGCCTCGCCACAGCCATCTATTATGAAGCCCGCAGTGAAGGCTTTGTCGGTCAGCTGGCCGTCGCCCAGGTCGTCATGAACCGGGTCGACAGCACGCATTATCCCAATTCGATCTGTGGTGTGGTCTTTGAAGGCGCCGAGCGCCGAACCGGTTGCCAGTTCAGCTTTACCTGTGACGGCTCCATGGAGCGTGAGGCGCGTGGCCGTTCCTGGCGTCGTTCGCAACTGGTCGCCCAGCACGCCTATATGGGCTTTGGTCGCGACGTCACCCGTCGTGCCACCCACTACCACACGGTTGCGGTCGATCCGTACTGGAATGACAATCTGGTGCGGACGCGCCGGATCGGCACGCATATCTTCTACCGTTTCGCCACGCGCCGCGAACGCGCTGCGGGCATTGTGCGCGAGCGCGACGCGTAGGCATCGCGACGCGCGACGCTCTGATTGCCTCCCGATGTTCCGCGACCGCTGTACTGGCGCTGCATCGCCCTTGGCGGCGCCAAATTCATTGTTAATGTGTTGTTTCTAGTCTGCGTGTTCTGACCGAGTGCTTTTCAAGTTCCCGTGGAGACCGCATGGCGATCGCCCAATCCGGCAACACCCCTGACCGACTTTGGCTTTGCATGGCCGACAGCAACCGTACGCGGATCCTGTCGCGCGCCCTGGCCAAGGGGCTGGGCATGACCGTCTATCTGGGTCCGACAATGGACCAGGAGGGACCGGTTGCGATCATTGTCGCGGATGACGCCCATGCGAGCCGCATCGCCGAGGCGCGCACGAATGCAGCGCCCAAGCAACGATCCTTGCTGGTTACCGCCGGAACGCGTCGCGCTGGTGCGGACATTTTTCTTGATCATGACGCTGACGCCGGCACGGTTGCCAATGCGATCGAAGGGTTGAGCAGCTATCGCGCCAACGAGATGTTGATTCCGGCTGATGCCGGGATCGGCCTCGGGGCTACACAGACACTGGAGGCCGGGGAGTTTTCGATCCAGACCCGCGAACAGGCCAGCGATGTCGCCATCCTGCTGGCACGGGCAACGCCGAGGCCCTGTGCGACAGCGGTCGGACTCTATGTCCTGCTCGCCAATGCCATCGAGCACGGAAATCTGGGTTTTGATGCAACCGAGAAAGCCAAGGGGCTGGCCGAGGGCAATTGGAGCCGGAAACTCGCCAAGCGCATGGCGGAGGCTGAGTTTGAAAACCGGCGGGTGCGCCTGCGGTTCCAGCGCGGCGGCCGGATACTCTCCTTCATCATCCAGGATGATGGCGACGGGATCGACGCAGAGACCGCCGAAATGGCAGACCCCTCCCGTGCCGGGTATCGCGGCAAGGGGATCAAGCTGGCCAAGTCGATGGGCTTTGGTCAGGTCAATTATCTCGGTGTTGGCAACACGGTTGAGGCTGCGATTCTGTTGCCCCAGGTGGTTGAGGCGACGCAGACAGCCCGGGCTGCCGCCGCTCGTTGATCCGGCCCGGCCGGCATGAACAGCATCTGAACCGACCGCTCAGGCCCGCCTCATGGTGGCCCGGCTAAAGTCTGCTCCACAACGGAAATTCATCCGGAAGGGAGCCGCACATGACCCGCCTCAAAGCTTTTGCCAGTATCTTCGCCCTGGGCGCCGCCCTGACAACCGCCCTGCCGGCTGCTGCCCAGGCCCAGGGCCGGAACGGGATTGACCTTCAGCCGGGCCGCGATTGCGGCATCCAGGTCTATCTGTCCAACTCATCCGGTGTTGCCATCCCCAAAGCGGATGTCCAGCTGAACGGTTCCTACGTGTTCCGCCTCTACCAGGCGATTCCGACCAGCGACGTCAATCTGAGCCTCAGCGGACGTTTCAACAGCAATGGTGCTCACGATACCGCACTGTCGCGCAGCAGTTTCGGACTCGGCTATGTCGTGCCCGGCGGCTATCGCGGTATGGACGAATTGCGCGATGCCGAACTCGGCCAGGATGCCATGCTGGTGGGCTCGCTCGCCGTCTATGACCGGGCAGGCCGACTGACCTGTTCGACGCAGCAAGTCGATATCATGCCGATGAGCCTGATCACCTACAGCCGCCCGGTTATTCAGCAGAACAGGAACCGTGTCGCGGTCTCCGGGCCGACCCCGGCCGAACAGGCGCAAGCGCGAATCGCTGCGGCGAACGCTGCCAACCCGCCAGCCTCCATGCGTCTGACACCGGCGCAATGCGCCCGTCTCCGCGCCGCCCGTCCGGCACAGTGCACCTACGACTGACCTGACTGAACCCTTTGACCCCCAACTGGCCCGCCCTGCTTGCAGTGGCGGGCCTTTTTCTTGGTGTTTCCAACAACATGAACGAAATCGCCCTTCGTGTTCACCTAGCTGATCTGACTATGAATACCTCCCTCAGCATTCACTCATCACGGCCTCTTTAGAACAGGTGACAGGCTTCGATGCATCGGGCGTCGGCCAGCAAAATGGAGTAGTCAAAATGAAGACCCGCTTTCTCATTGCCAGCGCCCTCGCGGCAGTTTCCATCCTCGGCACGGTCGGTGCAGCTGAAGCGCAATCGCGCAATCGCGTCTCGGTCGCCCAGCAGGGCTACCAGAACGATATCGCCGGCCGCCAGTCGGGCTATCGCCAGAGCATGGTGATCAACCAGCGCGGTGAACGCCAGTATGTCACGGTCATCCAGGACGGTGCCCGCAACGGCACCACGGTTGGCCAGAACGGCCGCTACAATGAGGCCCATGTCGACCAGTTTGGCCGCAACAATGACGCGGTCGTCGGTCAGCAAGGCCGCAACAACTACGCGTCGAATATCCAGACGGGCCGTCGCAACATCGTTGGTGTGTCCCAGATGGGCCGCAACAACACCGCGGTGACCGATCAATATGGCAACAACAATGCCGCCGGTGTGATCCAGGTCGGCAATGGCAACTCTGCCAATCTCCGCCAGACCGGTTCTGGCAATGTGACCCTGATCATCCAGGGCGACCACTAGGACGACCCCGCCTGGCGCAGCGGCACTCTGCCGCTGCGCCGACCGGGCCGCCCCCAGCCTAGGAGGCTGACATGGGTATTAAGTTGATTTCCTTGAGTTCTCTGGCGGCTCTCGCCAGCATCTGGTTCGCCGTCGAGGTGGACGAAGCGCCAGCCGAGGCGCGAATGGCCCAGCTCGGGTCCGGCCCGGCTTGCGGCATTGACCTGACCGAAACCGTCGATGGCCTGGTGGTCACGGCCTGGAGCGCGCCCGACGCTGGCGCCAGCTGGGACATGATCATCACCCAGCGCACGGGCGGCGGCTCGTTCGACATCTACCAGGGCGGCGATATCGATGCCCTCGGCGAAGGCGCCGTCATCCTGTCCGACATCACCCTGGACATGGAGACGGACTTCAATGCCCGGCTCTCCACCTGGAGCCCGCAAGGCGAGTTGCTCTGTCGCTGGGGCCAGGAAGCCTGACAGACTGAAAACCCGTCGCGGATTGCCAGCGATACCGGATCCAGCGCGACCGGGACGCCGCCCAGCGGGTCCCGGTCGGCCTGTATCCGGTCCCGGCTGTACGACCGGGCTGACGATGCCTTGCCCTGGTTCGCGCGGCTCCCCATCTGAGCTTCACCAATCAATGGGGAGATACCTGAATGAGCCTGACCCTGTCATCCGTGGCCCGAACCCAGCTGGACCAGGTCTACCGCGCCCTCGACATCATCCTGACCAAAGGCGAGGCGCACGCCCGCAGCAAGGAGGTTGAAGATGGTGTCTGGCTCAACTGGCGACTGACGCCAGACATGTTCCCGCTTGCCCGCCAGGTGCAGCTGGTATCGGACTTCACTGTCCGCGGCATGTCGCGCCTGGCCGGTGTCGACCCCATCTCGATCGCCGATGACGAAACCAGTTTCGCCGATCTGCGGGCCCGCATCGCCAAGGCCCGCGAGGCGGTCTGGGCGCTGGACACGGCCGCCATCGACGCGGATCCGCACGCCGACATTACCTTTCCGGCCGGCCGTGAACGCGAGATGACCCTGCCACGTCAGGCCTACCTGCAGAATTTCGTCCTGACCAATGCGCTATTCCACGCCTCGACCGCCTACAACATCCTGCGTCAGCTCGGCGTTCCGGTGGGCAAGGCAGACATGATGGGCATCGGCACCGGCTAGTCGGCGCGATCACAAGGCACACTGTACCGGTCGGGCCGCATCTGCCGCATGTCCGACCGGTCCGGCCTTGGCATTGTCCCGGTCCAGCCCTACTTCCAAGGCATGAGCCAACCACACGACCTTCCTGACGAGCTGCCGCTCTTTCCGTTGCAGGGCGCGATCCTGCTTCCGGGTGAAATCCTGCCGCTGAACGTGTTCGAGCCGCGTTATCTCAACATGCTTGATGATGTGCGTAATGGTGGCGGCCACCTCGGGATCATCCAGTCGCGGTCTGGCAGTGACCCGGAGCGTCCGGCCCTGGCCGCAACCGGGACGGCGGGGCGCCTCAAGCAATGGCAGGAAACCGGTGATGGCCGCTATCTGATCAGCCTGGTCGGTGTGTCGCGCTTTCGCCTCGCCGCTGAACTGGACCGTCAGACGCCCTATCGGGTCGCAAAGGCAGACTATGGGCCCTTCGCCGAGGACCGACTGCCCCGAGGTGAGCTCGAGGGTGATCGCGAGGCATTCCTGAAAAAGCTCCAGGCCTGGTTCAAGGCCGAACACCTGACGGCCGACTGGTGCAGTTTGCAGGCTGCGCCGCTGGCGAAACTGGTCGATCAGCTGTCAATGTCGGCACCGTTTCCCTCAGCTGACCGCCAGGCCTTGCTGGAGGCACAAGGGCCGGCAGAGCGACTGCGGCTGATGCAGGCATTGCTGGATGTCGGCAATGACGGGCACACAGGTGGGACCTTGCATTAGGTCCCGATCCTTCCGACCAGTCAGCCAGTGACGTTTGAAGGGACTCGACTGTCGAGCCAGGTGCGTGCGGCCTGGCGCGAGCGACAGGCCAGCGCCACCCCACCTCGCGCGTCAATTTGTTCGGTGATCCGGGCGACCTGACCGGTCTGGTCCGGTCGGCATATGATCGCGGTCGGGACATGATGACAGAGCCGGGCCAGGACCCGTGCCCGCTCTTCCCACTCGAAGTCGGTAAATTCGTACTGCGCGCCGCGGACATCGAACACGATACCGCCGATATCCGAATTGGCCATGAATGACTGGAAGGACCGCCCCGGGTCGCGACCCATTGCAGCCGTACGCGTTCCCTCTGTCCGCATCTCCAGCACATGGCCGTCGATCCGGATTTCAAAGCCTTCCATGGAATAGGCCTGGGCCACGCGCTCTCCCTTTTGTTCGCAGAAGGGGCGGTTATCGCGTCAATCATGCCAAGAATAAGGCCGCTTGACCAATTTCCGGCAAATCCTGAGCAGAGCAGCGATGCATATTCGGGTAGCTATCGTGTCTTTCGGGCAAGTGTTGCGAAGCTGGTCGGCATGAACGGGTCTAGAGGAGTCGCCTCGGTGGACCATCTGTCCTCGTAGAAGCCTTCGATCGAAAACCCGGCCTCGATCTGACCGCCAATCTGGTCCTGGAGGCTGTGCGAGTATTCCAGTGCCTCGCGGTTCCGGATGCGGGCCTCGCGCAATTCGGTCGGCAGGTCGCGCACAGCCCGGAATGGCAGTTTGTAGCGGGCAATCAGAGGGCCCCCCGCATCCACATCATCATGGTCGAACAGGAAAAAGTCCGGGTTCATGAAGCCGGACAGGAGACGGCCACCCGGCTTCAGAACAGCGGCGCAATCGCGCCAGACCGGGGCAAGCTGGCTGGCGAACACGTTCGAGGTCGCGTGAAAGATCAGATCATAGCCGCCGCCCACCGCATCAGCGAAATCGGTCATGTCGGCCTCGACCGTGGTCAGCGCCAGGCCTTCGCGTGCCGCCACTTCGGCATCCTTGGTCAATTGGGCCGGGGACAGGTCGACGCTGGTCACCTCGGCTCCGGCAGCGGCGAGGATCGGCGCCTGCTGGCCGCCCGCACTGGCAAGGCACAGCACACGGGCGCCGGCAATGTCACCGAACCAGTTGCGTGGCACCGCCTTGTTGGGCGTCAGGATGATCGACCAGTCGCCGCTTCGCGCCGCGGCGATGGTGGCCGCATCGACCGGCTGACACCATTCGCTGGTCCCGCTCTCACTCTCGGCGTTCCAGGCGTCGCGATTATGGTCGTGCACATTCATGGCCGGGCCTCCCGATGAGGGGCGATAGCGCCCTGGCCGCAGCCCGGCAAGGGGTCAATCCGGTTTGCGCGCTTTCAGGCAGGCACAATCCTTCATCTCCGACGCGCACAGCCGGTCCAGCCATTCATCCAGGGCGATGGCGAGAATGCGTTGCTGTGACCAGTTCATCTGCACCGAGACAGTGCCCAATCGCCGTTTCTGCTCGGCGGTCAGGCGGACGCTGGAACGGAAAGCCAGCGGGGCGTCGGGGCCGGGCAGCGGGGGCGGCGAATTGGGGGTCGCCGCCCCGCTGCAACACCCACCCAGCGGCGAGGCGGGAGCGGGTGTGTCCACTGCCGGTTGGCCCGGCTTTTCGGGACCCGTGTTCAAGCGTGCCGGTTGACGGGCCGGCCCGGCCTTGCGGGCAATCAGGGGTGTGTCTGTCCGCGGCAGGTCGGCATCGCGGCGTTGCGGCTGGTCGGTATAGGAGACCTGTCCGGCCGGCGAGGGCAGGGCCGGGGACGCCTCACCCTTGCGGGCCAGGAGACCGGCGTGAAGGCTCGCATATCTGGCGCTCATGGCGGTGTCCTCTTGCTGGGGGTCAGGCCGTGAAACGGCGACCGAAGGGTTGGTGGGACACGCGGCGACGGTCGGCCTTGCCCGGCGGCGGACCGGCATCGGCCTGGCGCCGTTCGACACCGTCCCAGTTGGAATTGGCCGACGCAGCCGGATCCGGTGGCGGTGGAGCGCCCGTGCCGGCGAGGGCATAGCCGGGCTGGTTTTCGAGCGCCGCCTCATCCTCATCAACCTCCTGGCCGGACATGCCGGCGGTCGCGGGTGACAGGATATCAGCCTCGAAGGTCGAGCGCGGCGGCCGGTCCAGCAAGTCGCGCGATCCATCCGACCGCATCCGCATCAACCGGTCATCCAGATAGGCCCAGAGATTGGCGACCTCGGTCGCCGAGCGGCTGGTCTCGGACACCTCGCCGACCGTGCGGCCGTCAATCATCGAGGCGGCGAAGTCGACACGGTGGTGCAGGGTGACCGGTGCGACGGTGCCGTGTTGTGACAGGGCGACCGCGGTCTCGCCGGTGATCCGGGCCCGGGCGGTGGCCGAATTGATGACGAAGACCAGCGGCTTGTCCTGCATCTGCACGATATCGACCGTCGGGCCGACAGCGCGCAGATCGTGCGGGCTGGGTCGGGTCGGCAGGACGACGAGGTCGGCATGGGTGATCACTTCGGCAATGGTCGAGGTCACCGCCGGCGGCGTGTCGATGATGATCAGCCGATAGCCGGCCTTTTCCAGCAGCTGGATGTCGCGACCCAGATCCGGCACCGAGATGCGGGCGAAGGCGGGCACGGTGCTGGCCCGCGCATTCCACCATTTGGCCATCGAGCCCTGCGGATCGGTGTCGACCAGCGCGACCGGACCGGCGCCGGACCGTTCCGCCTGGACGGCCATGTGGGCGGAGACAGTTGTCTTGCCCGATCCGCCTTTCTGCGACGCGAAAACAACGACCTGAGCCTTGCCTGTCATGTCAGCACCTCTCCCGTGCGACCATCCGGAGACGGCCCTCTGTGCGCTCATGAAAGCAGGCATGTCTTGCCCGAGGTCTAAGCGGGGCGGGTGGATTTGAGTCGAAATTTCGCTGAATTGTCGGGGACGGACAGGGGCGGCGGCTGGCATGGGGGACGGCCCCGCAGCCAGTCCCGCCCGGCCCGCCGACGGCTTCATGCTAGGCTGGACGCCTGCAATGGAGGCTGTGACATGACCGAGACCGCGCTGAACCGCTATATCGCCCTGTTCGAGGCGCTTGAGCGTGCCCGGCCCAAGCCGGACAGCAGCGCCCGTCCGTTCGCCGCTTCGGCCCTGGTTCGCGCTCCGGCGGGTGAGGGCGGCTTCAATGTCCGCGCCCTGACTACCCGCACCCGCGAGATTTTCCGGCTCCTCAAGGAGGAGTCCGGTGGCTGGCGCGCGCCCAGTGGCACGCTGCGCTGGATCTATGCGGCAATGATGGCGGCCCAGTCGATTGACCCGCAACGCTATTTCGCCATCCGCAATGCGCTGAAGGACGGCGCCAAACCCTCCGGCACCGGCTCGCTCTATGCCGGCGGTACGCGGGCGGCGCTGGTCCTGTCCCTGTCGAGCGAAAACATCGACACGCTGGTCGCCCGCTTCTTTGCCATCAAGGAAGCGATCAAGCCGCCCTGGTATCGCCGCGACATGTCGGTCACCGACATGTTTGCCGCCGCCCATGCCGCCGAGGGCGCGACGCCCAGCGAAGTGGTCGCCCGCCGCGACCAGGCCGAGGCGGTCTTTGCCGCCGACCGCGTGCTCAAGGGCCACAAGCGCGAAGGCGCCCGGCTGTGTGCCCTGATGGGCACCAGCCCGCACCAGGTCGTCGCCGGTTTCGCCGATCTGCGCGAGGCCGTCCGCGCCCAGCGCAAACTGCGCCATGACCATGACAAGTCGATGCTGGTCGCCTGGTCCTGCGAAGGCCTGACCGCCGCCGATATCCCGGCCCTGGCCGAGATCCGCGAAGCCCTGCCGCGTCAGTGCAATGGTGCCGGCAATGCCCGCACCCGCCTGGCCCAGCAGGTCCTGGTCGCCGACCGACCCGCCCCGCCAGCCGGCAGCCTCTCCGCCCTGACCGCCGTCATCGCCGCCCAGGCCGCCATGATGGCCGGGGTGATTGCCGCCAGCTCGGTGGCGACGACAAGTGCGGCGTCGAGCTGACGCCGGGCACGCCTGTGGCTCCGCACGCTTTCGCGCCGGAGAGATGGGAGGGAGCGGGATGTCGGCCGGAGCCGATAAAGCGCTGTTTTGATAACGGTAGGCTTCGACAAGCATCCCGCTCACGGAGATTTCCCGGACGCTCTCGCCCCCGATTCCAACGCGGCAGGTACTGAGGGTCGGTCGTTTAGTGCCCCTGGACCTGATCGCACGCCCTGCCGGAGTGTCGGGATGTCATCCCCGCACGCGGACAGGCTCCGCAAGTTCCCGGGCACAAGTGACAGGGCCCGTGCCTCCCATCCCGAAAACCGAGGGCATTATCGCGTGGTGGAAAGGGGGGAGGATAAGTTTGTCTCTATCCCCGCCTCACCCGCCGCCATCCCGATGGCAATCGGGACCCAGTCTGCGACGCGAAGTCATTGCCAGGGCGAGCGAAATCGCGTCTGCGAGGCTGGGTCCTGACTTGCGTCAGGATGACGGATTTGGGTGGGTTATGCGTGGGACAAGTTGCGTAAATAACGGCGCAACCGCGCTCGCCAACCCATATATCCCTTGCCGAGACCTCGCCGCATCCGGTTTTCCAGGTCAAGGGCGCGAAGCGCCGCTGCGCGGTTTCACCCTTGAGCTGGAAAACCGGATGCGGCCTGCTGGCTGACAAGGAATGTATGGCTCAAACCGCGCGGTGCGCCTGTTTTGCCGGGAAGTGGCGGATTCCTTTCTGCCCCCGCCCGTCACCCATTTGGCTCATTGTACAGTCATCTACGCCTCGCTAGCTTGAGCCGACAGACAGGGGACAATTCATGACATCGACCACACGCACACTTTTCGCCAGCCTCGCCGCTCTGGCCGCCTTCGCCACACCGGCCCTGGCCCAGAAAGGCCCGGCCTCCGCCGCCTCGGCCGATTGCGACCATGTCGCCATGGCCCATTGGGGCGGCGATCCCGACAGTGGACTGGTCGCCGAGGCGGTCACGATCTGCGGCGAGGATGGCCGCGTCCGCGCCACGCTCACCCTGGTCGCCAGTGATGGTGAGATCCGCTTCCAGCGCCAATACGCCACTGACGAAGTCATGCTCCTCGCCTCGCCCGCCGACGGTGACATGCCGACCCGCCTCGGCTACTGGCTCGCTGCCTTCACCGACCTCGACAACACCAGCCACATCCCCGGCGAGGACGCCGAATTCCCCTTCCTCCCCGCCGAAGGCCTCACCGACGCCGACATCAACGCCCTGCGCGCCGAGGGGCGCGAAATGGCCTGCTATGTCCAGGGCCTGGAAAGCGCGAATTGCCTGGTGCGCGACGGCAAGGATGTGCGCGAAGTCGGAGTCTGGCTGTTCCCAGGCTAGGGGAAGCCACCCGTTTCCCACCGTCATCCCCCGGTCGCGGCAAAGCCGCGATCCGGGGGACCCCAGCCACCCTGCTGGTCGTCTTGCCTCAGCCAGCGCGCCCGGATGATCAACCCGGCGAGCCGAGGTCCCCCGGATGCCCGCTGCGCGGTCCCAGTGGGATGACGGAGATTGAGGGTGTGAAGCGAGGAGCGGGCATGCCGCCACCATGTCCTTCCCCTTGATGGGGAAGGTGGGCCGGCGCAGAGCGCCGGGTCGGAAGGGGTGAAACGCGCAGCGTTCCGTCACCCACCGCCGATCACCCACTCCGTCTCGCCCTGTGGGCGATCCACCTCGCCCATCAAGGGCGAGGAGCTTGGGTGCGGTCGGGGAGTTGGTGTGTGCCCCCATATCGCCTCCAGGGGGAGTGGGAATAAGGCTTCTGGGGGGGCGAATTTGGAGAGGCTTGCGAATGAAAGCGTGTTTAACGGCTGGGTAATCCAGTATACCTACTGAGGTTGTAGTTGGTAGTGTCGGCGCGCGGGGGAGCCATTTTGACGCAAAATGAAAAGACTGCGACGGATCAGAGGCCTGTTGGTGAAGTGGTCGATTTGTTCTGCGGCGTGGGAGCGCTCAGTCATGGCCTGAAACGAGCTGGCCTGAAAATCGTCGCCGGATACGATACCGATCGACGTTGCAAGCATGCGTTCGAGAAAAACAATGACGCAGCGTTTTACGCACGTGATGTGAGCACCCTCCTTCCTCAGGAAGTAGCTACGAATTTCTCAGGAAACCTTCCAACGATTTTAGCTGGTTGTGCGCCATGTCAACCGTTTTCGACCTACAAGCAACGGTACGACGAAGACCCTCAATGGAACTTGGTCCATACATTCGCACGTTTGGCGGTAGCCGTGCGGCCGGACTTTGTGACTATGGAAAATGTTCCGGCGCTTCTGCGTTACAAGGGTGGCGCAGTGTTTTCAGACTTTATCGCGACATTGCAAGCTGCTGAATACCAAGTCTCCTGGACGGTGGCGAAGTGTGAAGAGTTTGGCGTGCCTCAGAAGCGCCGCCGTCTCGTTGTGATTGGCTCGCGAAATGGTCCTGCCCCCCACTTGAGGCCGAGATCAGGAGCAGCGCAATCAGTAAAAGAAGCTATTGGATGCTTGCCTCCGATCGCCGCAGGAGAAGTGCACCCCCAGGACCCGCTTCACGCGGCAGCCACTCTCTCAGAGAAGAACTTGCGGCGCATTCGCGCGTCTAAACCTGGAGGCACATGGCGGGATTGGCCTGAAGGCCTTCGGGCTGATTGTCACCGTAGAGATACTGGAAAAACGTATCCAGGCGTTTACGCTCGTATGGGGTGGGATCAGCCTTCACCGACAATGACCACCCAATGCTTCGGGTTTGGCAATGGTCGGTTCGGGCATCCGGAACAAGATCGCGCTATTTCCTTGAGAGAAGCTGCAGTGCTTCAATCGTTTCCGCAGAACTATGAATTCTTGCCGCCAAACGAAAAGGTATCGTTCAAAGAAGTTGGCCGCTGGATCGGGAATGCTGTGCCAGTACTGCTTGCCCAGGCGGTTGGTGAACGTATAGCGTGCTCCCTAAATGGGGGCGAAAATGACCGAGCAAGCGTTTCAGTTCGAGATATCTCTTAGTGTTCTCAATCACCTAGGCAGAAACTTATATCGAAATTTCGCAACAGTACTGGGCGAAGCCGTTTCGAACTCTTGGGACGCGAACGCACGCAACGTATGGATTGAGATCAATCGCGAGGCGGGCTCATTCTCGATCAGGGATGATGGCGACGGTATGGATGCGGTCGCATTTCAGGAAAAATTCCTGAAAGTCGGATACTCTAAACGAAAAGATATTGGTGAAACCTCGCCGGTTAGTGGGCGGCCGTTCATTGGCGCGAAAGGAATCGGCAAACTTGCAATGCTGTCTTGCGCGCAGCGCGTATCGGTTTTTTCCAAAGTGGCGGGCGGTGAAATCGTCGGTGGCGTGATTGATAATGCCGGGCTTGATGAGGCTATCAAGCAAGACATGGTGCCTGATGACTATGCCTTGGAAGAACTCGACCTTCGGCAGATCGAAACAGTTGCGACCGAGTTCGAAACCGGAACTATCATCGTATTCGAGAACGTGAAGGACGAAATTCGCAACTCGGCCGCGTATCTCAAAAAGCTGCTGGCGATGAATTTCCATTTTTGTCTTTCGGCAGACGAGTTTTCTATCCACCTGAATGGTGATCAGGTCACGTATCGTGATCTTGGCGACTTGCTGGGAAAAACGGAATTCTGCTGGATCATCAATGGCTTTGATGACGTGCTAACGGCGGGTATGCACAGCCTGAAATCAAGGCCCGTTCAAGTTACTTCGACACTCGATCTCGGTGGCTTTATTGCGACCGTAGAAAAGCCGCGAGATGCAAAAATTGCGGGTACAGACGAACGGGCCTCGGTCGATCTTTTCGTAAATGGGCGTCTTCGAGAAAAAAACATTCTTCGCCACATCCCGACGCAAAGGATTCTTGAGAGCTATATCTACGGTCAGCTCCATTTCAATTCGATGGACTCTGAAGGCAATGATCCCTTCACGAGTAGTCGAGAAGGGGTGCTGGAAGACGATCCCAATTTCCGTGCGCTGCTGGACTTTTTGAAGCGGGAATTAGTACCGAAGATTTTGGATGAATGGGATGCAATGCGCCTGGACCGCGGGCAAGAAGGCGATGAGGAAAATCCTCGGAAGTCCAAGAAAGACCGCAAAGCACGCGATCTATACGCGGCAGCCAGCGACGACTTCAAGCCTCAGGACGGCTCAGCTGGAGAAGATGACGTAACAACATGGCTGCGTGAGCTTCACCCGGACGCCGAGTTCAATCTCGCCGCATATGCCGACTGCTACTTGGCAGAAAATCTCGTGCGTAGGTACATTGATAATAGGGCAATCGCGTTGCCTACGAGCGCCCAGAATGAGATCGGGGCGTGGCAAACGCGCGAGCAGAGCCGGAAAAATGAGGCGAACATCAGCTTCGAAATTCGCGAAAATGCCGATCAACTAAGTTACCTTGGGATGGATACTCTTGCGTTCGTCGCTGAGGGGGAGAGGGGGGACAGCGCGAATCCTTCGTTGTGGCGAGACGCTGTCCGGTATCGTCCGACCCGCAATGCGGTCGGGCATACAGGAAGGCTCAGCATGCTTGCCAAGAACGACCTACGGTCGGTTTTTGAGAACATCAAGGCTCGAGTGCGCAACCTACTCTCGATAAACACCTGACTCCGAGGAAACTGGTTGCGCCGGGAAGGGAACCCCTCACTCCCCCCGCAACTTCAAAACCTCATCCCGCAGCCTTGCCGCTTCCTCAAACTCCAGATCCGCCGCCGCCTCGCGCATCCGCTTCTCCAGGTCCGCGATCACCGCGACCACATTATCCCCCGCCACAAACGCCGCCTGATCCGCCTCGCGCAGGCCTTTCGGCTTGCCGTCGCCCTTCTTGCGGCCCTTGGCCGCCACGCCGCGGCCCTTGGCTTGGGACTCCATCACTTCTTCCAGGATGTCGCTGATGCCCCTTGTGATCGTTGTCGGGGTGATGCCGTGTTCTTCGTTGTGGGCGATTTGTTTGGTGCGGCGGCGGTTGGTTTCGTCCATGGCGCGTTGCATCGAGCCGGTGATGCGGTCGGCATAGAGGATGACTTTCGAGTCGGCGTTTCTGGCGGCGCGGCCGATGGTCTGGACCAGGCTGGTTTCTGACCTCAGGAAGCCTTCCTTGTCGGCGTCGAGAATGGCGACGAGGCCGCATTCGGGAATGTCGAGGCCTTCCCGCAAGAGGTTGATGCCGATCAGCACGTCATAGACGCCGAGGCGGAGGTCGCGGATCAGTTCGATGCGTTCGACCGTGTCGACGTCGGAATGCATGTAGCGGACCTTCAGGCCCTGCTCATGCATGTATTCGGTCAGGTCCTCGGCCATGCGCTTGGTCAGCGTGGTGACCAGGGTGCGGAAACCCTTTTCGGCGGTGGCGCGGGCCTCGTCGATGACGTCGTCGACCTGGCTGGCGCCATCGGTGGAGACCGGGCGGATCTCGACCGGCGGGTCGATCAGGCCGGTGGGGCGGATGACCTGTTCGGTGAACACACCGCCGGTCTGGTTCAGCTCCCACTGGCCCGGCGTTGCCGAGACCGAGATGGTCTGCGGCCGCATGGCGTCCCATTCCTCGAATTTGAGCGGGCGATTGTCGAGACAGCTCGGCAGGCGGAAGCCGTGATCGGTCAGCGTCTTCTTGCGGCTGAAATCGCCCTTATACATGGCGCCCAGCTGCGGGATCGAGACATGGCTCTCATCGGCGAAGACGAGGGCGTCCTCCGGAATATACTCAAAGAGTGTGGGCGGCGGCTCGCCCGGCTTGCGACCGGTCAGATAGCGGGAATAATTCTCGATCCCGGCGCACGAACCGGTGGCGCCGAGCATTTCCAGGTCGAATTCGGTGCGCTGTTGCAGGCGCTGGGCTTCCAAGAGCTGGCCATTGGCCTCCATCCAGGCAAGGCGTTCCTTGAGCTCGGCCTTGATCTTGACCACGGCCTGGTTGAGCGTCGGGCGCGGCGTCACATAGTGCGAATTGGCGTAGAATTTGACCGATTTGAGCTCGGTCATGGTCTTGCCGGTCAAGGGATCGAATTCGGTGATCTGCTCGACCTCGTCGCCAAAGAAGCCGATGCGCCAGGCGCGGTCGTCATAGTGGGCCGGGAAGACTTCCAGATTATCGCCGCGAATGCGGAAGGTGCCACGGATGAAGGCGGCGTCATTGCGGGTGTATTGCAGGTCGACCAGCTGGCGCGTGATGGCGCGCGGATCGGCGATGTCGCCGGGCTTCAGCTCGAAGGTCATCGCCGTATAGGTCTCGACCGAGCCGATGCCGTAAATGCAGGAGACCGAGGCGACGATGATCACATCATCGCGTTCAAGGATGGAGCGCGTCGCGGCGTGGCGCATCCGGTCGATCGCCTCGTTGATGGAGCTTTCCTTCTCGATGTAGGTGTCGGTGCGCGGCACATAGGCTTCCGGCATGTAGTAGTCGTAATAGGAGACGAAATACTCGACGGCGTTATTGGGGAAGAAGCTCTTGAACTCGCCATAGAGCTGGGCGGCGAGGGTCTTGTTCGGCGCCAGGATCAGGGCCGGGCGCTGCACCGCCTCGATGATCTTGGCCATGGTGAAGGTCTTGCCGGTACCGGTGGCGCCCAGAAGGACCTGGTCGCGCTCCTCATCCTTCAGCCCGGCGACGAGTTCCTCGATCGCCTGCGGTTGGTCGCCCTTGGGGGAGTATTCCGAGACACACTGGAAACGCTGGCCGCCCTCGGACTTTTCCGGCCGGTCGGGGCGGTGCGGCGTCCATTCGCCCGCCGTCGACACACTGGTCAGCGTATCGAGCACGAAGTCTTCCGGGGCGGTGAGGGTGTCGTCGAGGGTCAGCTTGGCCATGGGGGGAATATGTGACGCTGCGCGCGCGAGGGCCAGTGCTGCACTGCGACCTCCTTGCCACCGTGCTGTCAGGAACGCTCATATCGCATGCAGCAGCGTTAGGCCGGTGTTCAGGCGCGTGTGGTTAACTGGGCAGACGAGGAGATGACAATGTCTGCCCTTTCAGTGCCCATCCCGGACCGCCTCACCGTGCTGCTGGTCGATGACAGCCGCCCGGTTCGCGCCGTTATTCGCACATTGCTGACCGGGCTCGGTTTCGCCCGCGTCTTCGAAGCCGCCGATGGCGACGAGGCGCTGGTCATGACCCATACCTGCCGCCCGGATTTCGCGCTGATCGATTATGATCTCGGCCTCGCGACCGGTCTCGACCTTGCGCGCCGGCTGCGCGAGCCGGCGGCCGGCGTGGCCGCTGACATGCCGCTATTCCTGCTCGCCGCTGATGGCTTCTCCCACATGGTACGCGGTGCCGCAGCTGCCGGCTTTTCCGCGGTCCTGCCCAAGCCGGTCAATCCGCAGACCCTGATGGCCGGCCTTGCCGACAGCCTTGCTTCCCCCGGACGATTGCCCGAGGCCCGGCCCGTGCTAGAATCCCTTACCGGCAGGAGGTGATCGATGCCGAAAAAGCCGCTCTCAGGATTGACGATGCTGGTGGTCGAGGATGTCACCTCGATCCGCAGTCTCGTGGTCAAATTGCTTGAGCGACAGGGGTGTGATGACGTGTCCGAGGCGGCGGACAGTGAAACCGCCTGGCACCATCTCAAGCGACGCAAGTTCGACGCGATCCTGCTCGATTACGAGCTGCAGAGCGATGACGGCGTCTCGATCGCCTGGCGCATTCGCGGCGATGACGGCCTGATCAACCAGAATGTGCCAATCATCCTGCTCACCGCCCATGACGAGGCGATGATTGTGGAGGCAGCCGGCAAGGCTGGGGTCGACGCCTATCTGGTCAAGCCGGTGATGCCGGACAGGCTGGGTCAGCGCATCCTTGATGCGATCAAGCACCGTCAGGATGCCGTCGGCTTGCCGCCGGGCGGCACGGAAGTTGACTGGAAGAATTGATGGGCGCGCACAAATTGTGAACCCGCTTCGATTGTGCTATTATTTATAGCAATCGAAGGGTGGGGTGCAAAATGGCGGATCAGGACTTCGGAATTAAGGCCGAAAATCCCTCGCAGCGATCGGATGTATTGCTCACCCAGGTGAGTGATGAAATCCTGGAAATGGAAGAATTTACCCGCTCGCGCGGTATCGTGGTCCCGGAAACGGTCCGGACAGAGCTGCCGCTTTTGCTGCAGCGCCTCTCCCGCGAGCCCTTGGGCGAGGACGGTGATGACCCCGATGGCCATTCACCCCGTGGCAGCCGGCGCGGTCGCGCCGCAAATATGGATTGGGTCGCGGACAACCTGCCGCTGGCGCTCAAGGTCCACCAGGATCTGCGGCTCGCCATCGCGCCGGCGACACCGGGAACCATCCGGGCCAGTTCGCTTCGCCACAATCCAATCTTGACCATGATCGGAGGTGCCGGCCTGGTCGCACTCGTGGTCCTTTTGGGGATCAAGGCGTTGGCTGGGACTGACCCCGACGCGCCGGATCAGCTGGTTTCTGCTGTATTGCGCTTGTGCGGGGCCGGTCTCGGGGCAACGCTCTTCGCGTTCTGGACGGCACGAAACTATCTTCGCGACGGCACGTTTCGACCGGAATACAACCAACAATACCTCGTGCGTTTCGTCGTCGGCATTCTGTCCGGATTCATCCTGGGTGAAATTGTGGGTGGCTATCAGCCCCTTGCAGACGTTGCAGGCAGTTACGGGGTCCTGGGCATTGCCCTTGTGGGAGGCTTCTCTGCCGAAGCCGTGGTGCAGATCCTGCAACGCATCGCGGACATTCTGGTCGCGGCCGTTCGTGGCAGTGACTGGGAGCGGGCGCGTGCCGACGCCGAGGCTGAGTCCAGCCGGCGACTGACTGAGGCCGCGGCACAGCTCCAGGATGCGATGAACGAAAGCGATGAGCATGCCCGGGACACGGCCTTGCATGACATCGCAACGCGGTTGCGCCAAGGCTGACCGCCCTCTCACGCGTCGTCGAAGACGTCGGCCTCGATCACCGAATCCAGACCCAGTTCGAGATAATCCCCCAGCATCGGCGCGCCGAGCAGATAGTCCTCGGTCGGGCCGCTGCGGCGGCTGCGGGCCTCGCGGACGGCGCGACGGAAATCCGGCCCGTCATAATCCCCGCGGCCAATCCAGTAGAGCGCCACAAGCTCGGCCTGGGCCTCCTCGTCGAGCGAGCCCAGCCAGTCCTCGATCTCCGTGCGGATCGGATCGGTATCGCCGGTCAGCAGACTTTCGACGGCATCCGTCTCGCCACTGTCGGCGTCGCGCTCGAAATCGTCGATCTGTTCCTTGCTGTCATAGGCGCGGGCCCGGTCGATCAGGGTGCGCACCATTTTCTCTGCGATGTTCATGACCATGCCCTTTTCAAGCTGCCAGATTGAACGCAACGCAACGGGAAGAGACTAGCACGGAAAGGGTGGTTTGTGACCTGTCGAGCCGGCCGACCGTGTGCGGCAGTCTGTCGCCATGCCCGCCCCACCCGGTCAAGACTTGGTTAAGACCGCTGGCGCACAATTGGCGGGTTCATTGATTCCCTTTCGCCACTGCGAGATTTCATGTCCGGCAGCTTCGACCGCATTCGTGTCCTGATCGTTGAGGACAATGCGCACATGTCGACCATCCTGCGCACCATCCTGCAGGGGTTCGGAGTGCGCACGATTGTGGAAGTGCGCGATGCCGCCGACGCGTTCGAGACCATGCGCGATGTCAATCCGGACTTTGCCCTGGTCGACTACATGCTGGGCGATCTGAACGGGCTGGAATTCACCCGCCTGGTCCGCACGGCGTCGGACAGTGCCAATAAATACCTGCCCATCGTCATGGTCACCGGTCACACGGACCGCTCGAAAGTGATCGAGGCGATCAATGCCGGGGTGAATGAGTATCTGGCCAAGCCGGTGCGCCCGGTTGACCTGTTTCACCGCATCACGGCCCTGATCGAGCGGCCGCGCCGTTTCATCAAGGCGCCTACGTATTTCGGACCCGACCGCCGCCGTCGCCAGGACCCGCGTTATGCCGGTCCGTGGCGCCGCGAGGGTGATGATGACAAGACCTAGGTGATGTGAAGTCCGGTTGGACCCAGGCGGAAACTCGGTCGCTCAGTCGGTCATGGTGCCAGGCGGGTTCATGAAGTAGACCGTGCACACTGGCGCCGTGCTCATGCTGTCTTCCAGCTCGGTCTGCAGGGCGAGCGCCTGAATGTCCGGATCGCTGGCATCGCATGTGGCCGCGCTGCCATCCTCCCACCCGAATTCTATCGTGACCAGGTTGCCGTATGCCATGGTGAGTTCGATCGAGCCGCCCAGCGTTTCGTGCGGATCATCGGCAACAACCGTGTAGATCGCGCGATCGCCGCTCTGGAAGCCGGTGCCCTCGAGTGGCGGCTGATCCCAGGCTCCGCCGTTCAGATCGGCATAGTCCAGATTGATCGGGGTGACCATGGAGGCCTCGATCACCAGCTCGATCGTCAGGCTGCGGAAAGTCTCATCCTGAAGGGCCTTGGCCGGGACAGGTTTGAGTGTGGCCCCGCCCACAACCAGGCTGTCACCCTGGGCGCATGAGATCGACAACAAGGCTGCGGCAAGTGCGGTCATCGACATCATGGGCGGTTCTCTCCGATTGATTGCCTGGAAGCTGGCACGCCCGGCGCTAAGATTTCCTGAACCGGCGCCGGCCCGCCTGGTCGCTGGGTTGCGTGGTTGCAGGGGCAGCCTGCGTGCGAAGTGTGTTCGGGCGGGGGCGTCAGCCTGTCAGGCCCGTTCGAGCGCGTCCTGGGCGATCTCGACCCGGCGATAGGTCGAAAACACGATCACGGCCTCTTCGGCCCCGACCGCCTTGCGCTTGCGGATGATGGTGGAAAAATCGGCATTGTTGACCAGCAGGTCGGGCCCGACGCCGGTCAGCTCCTCGCGCAGGATCATGGCCGTGTCACAGCTCAGCGGTGCGCCACAACCGGAACGGCAGGCGATGGCATCGGCTTCGGCCAGCAAGCCCTGCATGCGGTGCGCGGCAGTCCTGTCGGCAATAAGCGCCCGGCCATAGGCGTCAAAGCGGACCGCATCGAGGTGAAACAATACTCCCCACTCGGTCGACATGTGGATCTCCTCGCTACACGCAAAGAGTGTACTTGTTTTGTTCCGTCCTCGCAAGTGGCGTCAGATCGCGGCCAGTGTCGCCGCGATTTCCGTTTCGGTGGTGCACCAGCTGGTCACGAAGCGGGCCGAGCCATCCGGCCATTGGTAGAATTGCGCGCCGGCCTCCCGCAGCTTTGCCGCAATGGCCTCGTCGAGGCGGACGAAGATCTCGTTACCATCGACCGGATGCAGCACCTCGGCACCATCGACGCGGCGAAAGCCGTCGGCCAGGGTCTTGGCACGGGCATTGGCGGTGCGGGCCAGATCCAGCCACAGATTATCCTTGAGCCAGGCCTCGAACTGGGCTGCCATGAAGCGCATTTTGGGCGCCATGTGACCGGCCCGCTTCTGGCGCGCCTGCAACTCTTCGAAACGGTCCATGACCGAGGGGAAGAGGATGACGGCCTCGGCGCCCAGGGCGCCATTCTTGGTGGCGCCAAAGCACAGCGCATCGACGCCGGCCTTCCAGGTCAGCTCGGCCGTGCTGCAGCCCAGTGTGACGAGGGCATTGGCAAAGCGCGCGCCGTCCATGTGGATGAAGGCGGGACGCTCTTTCACCAGACCGGCGCGTTCGCGAACCTCGGACGCCGTATAGGCCGTGCCGCTCTCGCTCAGATTGGACAGGGACAGCACGCGGACCGGGCTGGTGTGGACGAAGCCTTCAGGGATTTCCGCCAGTGCCCGTTCGAGCCCGTCCATCCCGATTTTCGCATGGTCGCCGGGCAGCGGGATCAGCTTGCCGCCACCGGTGAAGAATTCCGGTGCACCGCGCTCGTCGCGGTGGATGTGCGCCTCGTCATGACACAGGATCGCGCCATGGGGGGGACACAGGACCGACAGGGCCAGCGCGTTGGACGCCGTTCCCGAGACCGCGAACAGAACCGTCAGATCAGTCTCGAAAATCTCTTTCAGGTGCGCTTCGACCCGGGCCGAGACCGGATCGGCCCCATAGGAGGGGGCAAAGTCGCGATTGGCGACCGTGATGGCCTCGATCAGGGCCGGATGGGCGGGGGCGGTGGTATCGGACAGGAAATTCATGGGCCGCAATGGACAGAGGAAGACGCCGGACGTCAATCACCGAAGGCGGGGTCGGGGACAAGTGGCGGCAGGCTGTCGCGCATCTGGTCGGCTGACGAGGTCGGTCGTCCGAGTACATCCGCCAGCGTCGCCTGTCCGCGCAGATCGCGGCCGGGATAGGCATTACGCTCGAACAGGGCGCGGATCTGGTCAGCCGTCAGGTCGAGCATCGCGGCGCGGCCGCGGGCGATGTTCTCCTCGCTGGCATATTGCAGCATGGGCAGTCCGTCGTCGGACCTGAACGGGGTGCAGGCCAGTGCCCGGCGATTGGCGTCGGACGTCGACAGGCAGAAGACCGAGCGGACGGCGTATTCAGTTCCGCCTCCGCCGCCCGGGAAAGGTATCGCCGCTCGGTCATCGTTGAAGGGATTGGTGTCGCTGAGAATGTTCGGCGCTTCCTCGCCCCCTGCCGGAGCGGGTGCGGCCTCGGCCAGTTCTTCTGTTGTGTGAGTGGGAACCGGTTCCTGCATGGCCTCCGGCGCGATGTCGGAACCGGTGTCTGGCTCAGCTTCAGGCTCGGCTTCGGGTTCAGGCTCGGCTTCGGGATCCGGCTCCGGCTCCGGCTCTGGCACGGGCTCAGGCTCTGGCTCGGGCAGGGACACAAACACGATATCGAGCACAGCCGGCTCGGTCTCGACAGGCTCCGGGCGAGGCGCGAACAGCAGGCCGATGATGATCAGGAGGTTTGCGGCAAGCGCAAGCGCGCCGGCGGTCAGACGGCGGCGCAAGGCTTCGGAAAGGGGCGTTAAAAACACCACGCCCGGTCGATCCTTTCACTCGGCCCCCGCCGTCACGGATCCTGCTTAGACCAGTGTGATGACGGAGGCCAGAGCCATGATGCGGTCGAGGTGTTCAGAGCGTGGTCACCGGTTCGGCCCAGACCACATAGCGGTCGGGTCCCGGCACAAGGCTGCCAAAGGGCCAGCAGGTCACAAGGGCCAGTCGGGCGGAGCCGAGCGATGGTTCGATTCCGGACCGGGCGGCGTCGACGATTTCGGTACCGGTCACGCGAAACCGCAAGGGGTGGCCGGCCGCTTGTTCCACGATCACGACATCGCCGGGCACCAGCCTTTCCAGGAAAGCGAAATGGGTATCGCGGTGGGCGGCGATCACGCTGACACCGTCCTCGCCGGGCCGGGCCGATGCGTCGAGCAGGGACGGCCCGAAGGCCAGCGCTTCACCGCCGCCATCGGAGAGGACGATGGTGTGCTCGCCAAGGGAGGGGACGGAGAGCCGCGCCACGGGCCGAAAATCGGCCCAGGGCCATGGTGTGGACGCGGACTCTCCGTCGATTGCGCGGGTCCAGGACTGTGCAAGGAGGACCTGCGCAATATCGGCCTTCACCCCCAGCCAGGCGCCTTGCACAAAGACACCGAGGCCGGTCGCCATCAGGCCGAGGGCCAGCAGGCGGGAGACAGGAAGGCGGGTTGGAAAACGGATCACCACAGGCGCTCCTCGCGGCGGGTGATCAGCCAGATCAGGGCGAGCAGCATCATCAGCGCGCCCAGTATCATCAGGACCTGCCGCGGTGTGGCTGTGGCGGGCAGGGCCAGGCCGGCGCTGTCGGCGGCTGTTCCGTCGGCCCTCGGCGCGAGCCGTGCGGCAAAGAGGCGGGCATCGGCGGAGGCGTGGTGGAGACCCGGCACGGTCTCGCGCTCGACGGCGCCGAGATTCCAGCCGTCCGGCACCATGGCGGGGACGTCCCGACTGGCCAGCGGTGCGCCGTCCGGCCGGGCCGGTGTGACATCCACCGCAACCAGGCTGGTCAGCCGCGATACCAGGCTGAACTCCAGCGCGGCTTCCAGCACGGCGGCATCAATGCGGCTGGCGGCCACACCCTGGAAGCGGGTCTCTTCGAGAGCCCGGATCCGGTTGCGACCGAAAAGGGTGGCGATGCCGTGTCCCTCATGGGCGTCGGCAAGCGACAGGGTTTGGCGCCAGCGGGCGCCTGCGGTCTCGCCTTCAATGACCATGTTGCCGTCGCGGCCAGCCAGGCGGGCGGTCAGGGTGACTGGTTCGCCGTAATAGAGGTCGGGCAGGGGGGCAGGCCAGATCTCGCTCAGCGCGCCTTCGGGAAAGAGGGCGTCGAGATCGGTCATGACCGGACGTTCCAGCGCCGTGAAGAGCTCTTCCATGCGGGCTTCGACCTCGCTGACCTGTCCGATCTGCGTCGAGGTACCGCGTCCAAGGCGGGCGGCGCGGCTCATGAAATAGCCGTTCGGCGCCGAGCCGATCCCGACCGGAAACAGGCGCGACCGTCCCAGACCGGCCTCGATGGCGCCGAAGAGTTCGGCCTCATTGCCGATCGCGCCATCGGTCAGGAAGACAACCTGGCGGACCCGGCTGTCATCATCGGGGCTGGTGTCGCGCAGCGCGGCGTTGAGAGCTGGCAGCATCACCGTTCCGCCTTGCGCTTCCAGTCGGCGGGTAAAGGCCAGCGCGGTGTCGACATTGACCGGTGTGGCATCCACAGCCTGCGGGAAGACCTGCTCCATCGTATTGTCGAAGCGGATCACATTGAACCGGTCGCCCGGTTCCAGGCGTTGCAGGGCGGTGATCAGGGCGGCGCGGGCCTGGCGCATGGAGGCGCCGCCCATCGAACCGGAATTATCGATCACGAAAATGGTTTCGCGGGCCCGGCGCGGCGTATCGGCGCCCAGTTCGGCGGGCGGTAACACCTGGGCCAGCAGATAGGTTTCGCCCTGCCATTCCTCGACGAAGAGGGCTGCGCTGGCGGCATTCGGATCGGCCGGGCGCCAGGTCAGGACGAAATCACGATTGGCCGGGACCGGGCCGTAGGCGAGGCTGATACGGGCCGTCCCGTCGGCGAGCCGTTCGACCAGAGTGGCGTGGTAGAGGCTGGCGATATCGCCGAGGGCATAACCGGCGTCCAGATCGGCCGAGATCGTGACCGGCAGGCGCAACTGATCACGCGGTTCCAGCGATTCCGGCATGACCGGCGGGGTGATGCGGGCCGCATCGGGCACGGACGGGGTGCCGATCGAGACCATTTGCAGCCCGTCACTGTCCGGAATGTAGCGCGGGGTCAGGCCGAGGGGCTGCGTGAACTGGAAACGGCCATCCACGAAGCGCGCCACATCCTGGTATTCAAACTGAACGATGATGGTTTCGCCCGGCCCGATATTGGCGACCGAGGTGGTGAACATGTTGGGGCGTTCCTGCTCGACCAGGCTGGCCCGCTGGCCATTGGCGCGGGCGGCCTCATAGGTGCGGCGGGCGGCCTGGCGTTCCTGGATCTCGCCCTCGATGAAACGGTCGCCGACCTGCATGCGCAGCCGGTCGACGCCACTGTCCTCGGGCATCGGGAAGACATAAGTCGCCTCGACCCAGGCGTCGGTCGGGTTTTCAAAGCGCTGGGTAATGGTGGCGCGCACGACCGGTCCGGAAATGTTGAAGCTGATATCTGTCGCGACCATCGGGGCGGGGATGTATCGGCCGGGATCGATGGTCTTGATCAGGAGGGCACCCTCATTGATCTCGGACAGCCGGACCATGTCGCTTTCATCAATCTCGACCGGCGCCGGTACATCGGCGCGGGCCTCCGACCAGAGCAGGACCGTCGCGGCGAGGGCCACGACGGCGAGTGTGAGTGCAAACCAGGCCTGTGAACCTGCCGAGTGGTGAGTGTGTGCGGCCGCCATGCGAACTTCCCCGTGATGTGCCGGCCGCCCCCACTTGCGAGGGTGATTGCGGGGCGACCGGCTTCCCTGTCCACGGTCACGCTGTGCCTCGATCACGAGTGTGACAGGGCGGTAATGCGGCGATTGCGGGGAAAATTGGGGCGATGTCGGGGCGGGTGGCGCTGGATGTCCCGGCGCCCAGCCATGCGAATTCGCTGTTGCGCCTTGGCGATCTTGCATGGCTGGGGGATTGGCGTGCCGGGCGAGCGGGACTAGGCTTTTGCTTTCCAGCCGAGCTCTACCGGGACATCATCATCATGACTTTCACGCCGTCCGCCGCGCTCCAGCGCGTCAAACCCTCTGCCACGCTCGCCGTCACCCAGAAGGCACGCGAACTCAAGGCCAAGGGGATTGACGTCATCTCGCTCGGTGCCGGCGAGCCGGACTTCGACACGCCCGATCACATCAAGGACGCGGCGATCGCGGCCATCCGGCGCGGTGAGACGAAATACACAAATGTCGATGGAACACCCGAGCTGAAGAACGCGATCATCAAGAAGTTCCGGCGTGACAATGGTCTGGAGTATGTGGCCAACCAGATCCACGTTTCCACCGGCGGCAAGCCGGTTATCTACAACGCGTTGCTGGCCAGCCTGAACAGCGGCGACGAGGTCATCATCCCGGCGCCCTACTGGGTCAGCTATCCGGAAATGGTCAATCTGGTCGGTGGGACACCGGTCGTGGTCAAGGCCGGCATCGAGAACCGCTTCAAGATCAACCCTGACCAGCTGGCGGCGGCAATCACGCCGAAAACCCGCTGGTTGATCCTCAATTCGCCGTCCAACCCGACCGGCATGGGATATACACGCGACGAACTGCGCGCCCTCGCTGACGTCCTGCTGGCCCATCCGCATGTCTGGATCATGACCGACGACATGTATGAGCACATTGTCTATGAGGGCTATGAGTTCGCGACCATCGCCGAGGTCGAGCCGAAACTCTACGATCGCACCCTGACCATGAATGGTGTCTCGAAAGCCTATTCCATGACCGGTTGGCGGATCGGCTATGCCGGTGGTCCGGCGGCGCTGATCAAGGAGATGGGCAAGGTCGCCTCCCAGACCACCTCAAATCCGTGCTCGATTTCCCAGGCGGCTGCGGTGGAAGCGCTCAATGGCGACCATTCATTCCTCGAAGCCCGCAATGCGGCCTTCCTGCGCCGGCGTGATCTGGTGCTGGCGGCGATCAACGAGGCGGACGGCCTTGTCGCCCCGACACCGGAAGGCGCCTTCTATGTGTTTGCGGATTGCTCCGGCACGATCGGCAAGACCGCGCCGGACGGAACGGTGATCAACAATGACACGGATTTCTGCGCTGCCCTGCTGGGCGCTGAAGCCGTGGCTGCCGTTCCCGGTATCGCGTTTGGCCTCGAGCCAGGTTTCCGTATTTCGTACGCGACGTCCGATGAAGCCCTTGTCGAGGCCGGCAAGCGGATCCAGCGCTTTTGTGCCTCGCTCCGGTAGTCATAGGTTCTTTCTATATTTGACCCTGTAAATCCTGATTTGAATTATGGTCGTTGACGTCCTACATCAGGGTCAAGGCAGCGGCACCGCCGCGCGAAACGCAAATGAGGAGAACGACATGGGTATCAATATGGGTCTGACCGACGCGCAGCGCGAGGCCATGGCGAACGCAGTCACGGCTGTCCTGGCCGACACCTATGCGCTCTATTTCAAGACGCATGTCTATCACTGGAACGTCACCGGTCCGCGCTTCCATGACCTGCACGCCCTGTTCGAGACGCAATATAATGAACTCTGGATGGCGACGGATGAGATCGCCGAGCGCATCCGCGCCCTCGATGTCGTCGCTCCGCGCTCCTACGGCGAGATGACCGACGCCGCCACGGTCAAATCCGGCGGTGAGGCGACCGAAGCCAATGACATGTTGCGGGACTTGCTGAGCGGACACGAGACCGTTGTCGCGACCATCCGCAAGGCGCTGACGCTGGCGTCGGAACATGGCGATGAAGCCACGGCTGACGTGCTGACGCCGCGGCTGACCGAGCACGAGAAGTCCGCCTGGATGCTTCGTTCCACAATCGGCTGACCGACCCGGTCGGTTCGTTGACGAGAGCCCCGACGCCGCCGGTGTCGGGGCTTTTCTCTGTCTCGGTGCCGACATCTGCCAATCAAAAAAATGCCCCGGCTCGATGAGCCGGGGCAGTGATTGTCATGCGGGCCGGGGAAGCCCGAAAGATATGGCGCCGGGTCCTAAAGGGGAGGAGAGGGACCCGGCGCGATCTTGCGCGCCCAAATGGGGAGGAGGGGCGCACAAAACTCAGAAAGGGGAAATCTGAGGAGCGGCGTGATCGCCGCGTCGGGTGTGTATATGTGTGATTGTTGCCGGTAACAGAAGTGCCAAAGCGTCATGTCAGTTATGCGAAAATGCAAAGAAAACATGTGGTCGCCACACATTGTCGCATTGTTGCCGTATTTGACGCGGCCCGCCAAGCCCACGAAACCTGCCGTTAACAAAATCTGTCCAAATACCTCTAGAGTCTTACAGATCCGGAACCGACCATGTTCGCAGCACGCTTTCGTCGCCCAGACACAAATCGCGAAACCGCACTCGTCGAAGCAAGCTCGCTGCCGGCTGCGAGTGTCAACCAGGGCTCCGGCGATGCAATGTCGGTTGATGCAATGTCGATTGACGCCTTGGTGACGGCAATCAGTCACGTGACTGAGGGCCAACAGGCCCCGGCTGGATTGCCAAGCCAGATCGAACAGGCATTGAACAACCTCGCGGCCCGAATTGCCGAGCGTGATTCCAGCGAGCTGGCTCGCGCGACCGGCTTCTCGATGCAGGCCAGTGACACGATGGCAGCGGTGTCACGGGCTACGGGCGACATCCGCGAGGTGGATGTGAGCAGCCAGGCGATGGCGACCGCCATCGAGGAGCTGGACGCCTCCATCCAGCAGATAGCCGGTCACGCCGAGGGTGCCAGCGCGAAACTGGCGGAGTGTGTCCGGGCGACCGATGACGGCCTGGCTGAGGTCGATCAGACGGCCAGCCAGATGACCGCCATCGATACCAGCTATTCCGGCATCGAAACCCGCATCAATGCCCTCGAAGCCGCTTCCAATCAGATCAATGAGATTGTTGAAACCATCGCCGCGATCGCAGGCCAGACCAATCTTCTGGCGTTGAACGCGACGATCGAGGCCGCGCGCGCTGGCGAGGCGGGCAGAGGGTTTTCGGTTGTCGCCCAGGAGGTCAAGGCGCTGTCGGAGCAGACCGAGAAGGCGACGGGTGATATCCGGCGCCGTATTGAAAATCTGCAAGCTGAGGTCTCCGGTATCACCGACGCTGTCGAGAATGCGGCGTCTGCAATCTCGGCAGGCATGACCGCATCGCGCTCTGCCCATGAAAAGGTCCGCGCCGGCGTTTCCTACGTGAATGACGGTGAGCAACTGGTCGGTGAGATTGCCAGGTTGATGCAGGAACAACGAGCTGCGACCCAGGAATTGTCGCGCGGCGTTGCGGCGGTCGCTGGCAGTGCGCGCAAGGCAAGTGGCCGCGCCGAGCAGGTCATTGACTCGGTGACGCTGTCGGAAGCGCTGGTCGGTGAAGCCTTCGAGGCGCTCGAAACCCGCTCGATCCCGGACTACGTGCTCTATCGGGCGAGGTCCGACCATTTCCTGTGGAAGAAAAACCTGTCCGAGATGCTGGTCGGTCGCAACGCCCTCACGGAAGAAGCGTTGGTCGATCATCGCAATTGCCGCTTGGGCAAATGGTATGACAGCGTCGGTGATGCCGGGATGCGGGCGCGTCCGACATTCATGGCTCTCGAGGCGCCGCATGCCGAGGTCCATGCGAGAGGCCGGGAAGCCGCTCGCTTGTTTGCGGCCGGGGATCGCGCTGGGGCCGAAGCTGCGGTCTCGCAAATGGAAGCCGCGTCGCAACAGGTCGTCGAGTTGCTTGACCAGTTGATTGACGAGGTTTCCAGCTAGACGTCGTCAGCTCTGCCAGCGGCGCGCCTGCTCGATGAGGAAGTCCCGGAAGGCAACGATGCGGCGCGATCCGCGAAGCTCGCTTGGATAGACAAAGAAGACCTCGAAGTCGGGACCGTCCACGTCCGGCAGGATGCGGACGAGCTTCTTGTTTTCGCGGGCTACATAGTCCGGCAAGGCGGCGATGCCCATGCCGGCCTCGACAGCCTTCATTACCCCGTAGATCGTATTGACCTCGATCACCGCCGGGCGCGGAGCGGCGTCGTCCGCGCGACCGGCTTTCGCTGCCCAGTCGAGGCCCGGAATGGGGGCCAGCTGTGGCGGGCCGTAATAGATGATCGCGTGGTCATCGAGTTCGGATGGCGCGCTCGGGCTGCCCTTGCGCTCGACATAGTCGTGGCTGGCATACAGATGCTGGCGGACCGACAGCAGCTTGCGCTGGACCAGGTCATTCTGTGTCGACGGCCAGGGCCGGATGCCGACCTCGGCTTCCAGGCCGGCCAGGTCGAGCTCATGATCATCGAGCATCAGGCGGATACGGATATTGGGATACTCGGTGTTGAATTCGGCCAGGCGCGGCGCGAGCCAGATCGCTCCCAGTGCTGTCGGGGCGGTTACTTTAAGTTCGCCCGACGGTTCGTCGCGGGCGTCATGGACATGCGCCTCGGCAATCGCGACCTTTGATGCGATCTCATGGGCCGCGCTGTAGAGAAGATTGCCCGGTTCGGTGGGAATGAGGCCGCGCGCGTGCCGGTGAAACAGTGTCACACCGAGATCGTCTTCCAGCGCCGCGATCTGGCGGCTGACCGCTGATTGCGACAGGCCCAGCATTTCCGCGGCCTTGGTCAGGGACCCGGCCTGTGCGGCGGCATGAAAGGTTTTCAGCTTGTCCCAGTCCATGCCCGGCATCTCCCCCGAATGGAATCAATGCGGGCAGTCTAGACACAAAGCCGCAAAGCGCGACCCTGCTAGTTCGAATCGCCGTCCGGGGCGTCGTCGGTGTTGTCCGAGTTGTCCGTGGGCAGGTCCGGATCGATGGTCGGAAGATCGTTGGTGAAAACCTCGCCATAGCGGCCTTCATTGATCAACTCGATCCGGCGGGCACGAACCGCTGTCATCAGGGTCAACGCGTTGGGCGGCAGGCTGGCGCAATTGGCCGCGGCTCCGCCTGCCTCGCTCTGAGGCCCGCTGTCGAAAGAGAAGGATGACATGGTCGATGGCCCCGCAATGCCGGTACAACGACGCGAGCCATTGATCATGTCGGCGATCTGCCAATCTGACACCCGCGCCGATATCGGCCGATCAATGTCGATCTGTTCGGCAGTCTCTTCATTGGCGAATTGCCGCAAATGTGTCCGCAAATCAGCGTCGAAGTCCGGGAACAGGACCCGGGCCTCGTCATACATCTCGGACACGCGCAGCTCGCGAGTATTGACCTCGACACCGCGCAGGGAATTGACGAATTCCCGTGCGGTCCGATCCAGCTCTTGCCATACGCCTGCTCCGGTATAGGCCGAGCGGCGCAATTCCGGGCTGCCGACCGAGCCATTGAAGAAACCGTACATAACACGTGGATCGTCCCAATTGGCGTAGACAATCCCGTGGCGGATATCGTTCAGGCTGAGGGGTTGGCCCTCGACCGTGAGGATCTTGGCGTCGAACACGCTTTCATTGGTGCCGTGCGCGTCCATGTTGTTGATCCAGTGGACCGGGTAATTCAGCATCGTCTGTTCGATGATGGTGACGTTGTAGAGGTTGAACCAATAGGCCAGCTGCTCGTCACGGCTCAGGCGGGCCATGCCACCAAACTGGTCGGGCAAGGCCTCCAGGTCTTCGCGCATGATCGTTATGGCGTCACGGTATTCATCGTTCAGTACGTGGTACACCACGCGATTGCCTTCATAGCGATAGCGGCTGGTGCTGGCGGTATTGATGCGGGTTCCGGTCAGCACGGGGCGGTTGCGCTCGGGAACACGGTCCATGGGCGGGACATTCAAGACGATGCCGCGCAGGATGACCGACCAGCCCTCGTGATCGATCACAAGATTGGAATCGTTGTTGGCTTGCGAAAAGACTGACAGGTCCGCAGTCGTCTGGCCTTGCGCGGCACCTGCGGGTACCGCAACGAGGGCAATCAGCGCGATGCCGGCAAGGAATGTACGACGCATGGGCTGGCTCCACTTACATTTCGCGCACGCAAGGTGCGTTGTTCAGGCCGCGAAACTAGCCCTGCATTCCATCGGAGCAAGGGGGACGCGCGTTAATTCAATTCCATGTTCCGACCGGGCCGGGCGGCGCGAAAGTGCCTATTCCTGGGAGGCGAGGAAGCGCTCGGCGTCGAGGGCGGCCATGCAGCCCATGCCGGCAGCTGTGACAGCTTGGCGATAGACATCGTCGGTCACGTCGCCCGCGGCGAACACGCCGGGAATGGAGGTTTTCGGTGTGCCCGGCTCGACGACCAGATACCCGCCATCCTTGGTTTCGAGCTGCTCAACGAACAACTCTGTCGCCGGTGCATGGCCGATGGCGACAAAGAAGCCATGGGCCGGAATGTCCGTCGTGGCGCCGGTCTTTACATTCTTCACGCGGACCGCGGTCACGCCTGCCGGATCGCTGTCGCCGAGGACTTCCTCGACTTCGCTGTCCCAGACGATCTCGACCTTTTCATGCTTGAACAGGCGGTCCTGCATCACCTTCTCGGCGCGCAGGCTGTCGCGGCGGTGGACCAGCGTGACCTTGGAGGCGAAATTGGTCAGGAAGAGCGCTTCCTCAACGGCGGTATTGCCGCCGCCCACGACCACGACTTCCTTGCCGCGGTAGAAGAAACCGTCACAGGTCGCACAGGCCGAGACGCCAAAGCCCTGGAACTTTTGCTCACTCTCCAGGCCTAGCCACTTGGCCTGGGCACCGGTGGCGATGATGACGCTGTCGGCCGTATAGACCGTGCCGCTGTCACCCTTCAGCACGAAGGGGCGGACCTTGAGGTCGGCCTCGACGATGATGTCGGCGACCATGTCGGTGCCGACCTTTTCGGCCTGCTCGCGCATTTGCTCCATCAGCCACGGGCCCTGGATCACGTCGGCAAAGCCGGGATAATTCTCGACATCGGTGGTGATCGTCAGCTGGCCACCCGGCTGCAGGCCGGCGATCAGCGTCGGCTCGAGCATGGCGCGGGCGGCATAGATGGCGGCAGTGTATCCGGCAGCGCCGGAACCGATGATGATCAGGCGCGAGTGGCGCGTCTCGGACATGGTCGAACCTCGAAATCATGGGGGCTGAGCCCCGGCAAGGGAGTGGTTGGCGTCTATATAGGCAATCGGTCGGGCTTTGCCTGCCTGTCGATGCAGTGCGCTTTTGCAGCGGCGCTACTGGTCGGCGGATGGCAACAGCGCCCGCACCAGATTGGCGTCCCGACCGCCGGGCCAGTTCATCGTGTCGAAAGGGTCTTCGCCGGCGGCATCGGTGGACATCAGATGGGCGGCATAGAGATGTGCCGAGCGGGTGCCCGAGCGGCAATGCATGACGACCGGCCCGTCTTGCGACGCCAGGATTTCCGTCAGCGCGCTGGTCAGGGACGGGTCGGCTCCGTGGGCACCGCCGATCGGCATTTCGACATAGCGCATGCCGCGCGCTTCAACCGCCGCCGCGAGGTCGAAGGGCAGGCTGGCGGTCTCTTCCGGCGTGCGGGAGTTGATGACGGTGCGGGCGCCGGCGGCAGCCCAGGCGTCTAGGTCGGTTTCGTCCGGCTGGCTGGCGAGCCAGATCTGGTCGTGGCGGGCCACGATGGCGGCGTCGTCCTGCAAGGTCATGGTGACTCCCAAAAAGCTTAGAAAAGCGATGAATAGCGACATCATGCGGCCTCACTGTCTGCGGTGCCACAAAGGGCGCGGTAGCGGTCAAGTATAGCGGCGGCGATGCGCCGGGTTTCGTCGAGTGGAGCATAAGTCCAGCTGTCCAGTCGGCCGAGATAGGGGCGAACCGCGCCGTGGGCCTCCAGCTCGGCATGCAGCAGGGTGAACTTTCCCGGTGTGCCGGCCAGCGGCAGGACATAAACCGGCGCCCCTGTGGCGCTGGCTTCAACCAGCATGTTGGTCGATTCCTCGGTGACGAAGATCCAGTCCGCTGCCGCCAGGAAGGCGAAGTAGGGATTCTCGCCCTCACCGTCATGGTACCAGACCTGCTCGCATTGCCTGAAGTGCTCACCCAAGGCCTTGCGCGCCGCTTCTGGCGTCCGCCTCGACACCGTGATCATCAGCGATGCGCCCTCCGCGATCAGCCTGTCCATCCGTCCGGTCAGGTAGCGGGCGCAGGCGGCATCCAGCTTGAAACGCTTGGAGTCGCCGCCGATCAGCACCGCGATGCGGCGTCCGGAAATCGCGTCAAGGCGGTCCGAGAACCGGTCCTTTGCGGTCGCCAGTGTCTCGGGCGTGATCCGGTTGGGTGAGCCGAGCATGGCCAAGGCGTTGGGTTTGACCAGACGGTCATGCGACGGCGCGACGATCAGGTCGAAATCATCATGCCGGGCTCTCGGATCCTGCACGTAGACGAAATAGCAATCCGGGAAGATGCGCCTGTGCCGACGGGCGAAGGGTATCGCCGCCCGGCCGCAGCCAATCCAGATATCCGGATGCGAGTGGGACGGCAGCGTGACGAACCCGTCCTTCCGGACCGTCACCCGCTCGATGTGGAACGGGGTTCCCAGGCCGCGCCCGACCGCTTCGGCCAGGCCGAGGGCCTGGTTTTCGATGCCGCGGCGACCGTCGGAAACGACCCAGATTGTCGTGTCATGGCTTGCAGGATCAGACATGGGCACAGTTAGAAGCCGCACGCCCGGAGCCGTCAAGCACGCGCCTCGCTTGACAGGGCGTGTTACGCGTGTAGCGTAGTGTGACATCTGTAGCGTCGATCGTCGTCGCCTGCCCGGCATGCCGGGCGAAAGCCGGACTGGAAGTGACCGAATGGAAATGACCGTATGACCGCCACCGCGCCATCCCAGGCCGAACTGGCCATCCTGAAACACCTGTGGACCGCCGGTCCCCAGGCCGCCCGTGAGGTACAGGACCGGATCGCCGGCCCGACCGGCTGGTCCTATTCGACGACACGGACCTTGTTGGCCCGGATGACCGAGAAGGGTTTGGTCGAGCGACAGGACGTGCATGGCCTGTCGGTGTTCAGCGCCAAGGTCGAGAAAGTCACCCTGATGGGGCGGTTGATCCGCGACTTCGCGGCCAATGTGCTGGACATGGACGGTCCGATGCCGGCCACGACCTTCGCCAATAGTCGGCTCTTCTCGGAACAGGAGGCCGAGGCGCTGACCCGGTTGCTTGAGACGGCCAGTGATGACAGCGAGGGAGGGTCGAAATGACCGGCTTGCTGGACGCCATCCTGATCGGGGCAGCGTTGTCGCTCCTGTCGGGTCTTGTCGCCTTGTGCCTTGCGAGCTGGCAGACGCGCCGCGGTCGGGGCGGATCGGTGCTCTGGCGCGCTGCCCGCTGGGCCGCCCTGGCGCCTCTGCTCCTCGCTCCGGTGATCTATGCCATACCCGAAACAAGTGTCGCGCCCATGCACGCGCCGCTTCCGGACGCTGACCTTCCGGCAACGCTTGGCGGCCCGGCCACAAGCATCGCCGGATCTGACCCTTTCGCAGTCTTCATGGCCATTGAGTGGCTGCCGGTTCTGTTGGCGCTTTACGGTCTTGGCCTGCTGGTCACCCTGGTCAGTGCCAGCCTCCGCCATCTACGGCGATCAGCCCTGTTGAAGGGCAGCCGACCAGCGCCGGATGTCGCACAGGACTACTTGTCCATCCTGGCCTCGCGGGTCGGTGTGGAGACGCCGGATTTCCGCCTGCGTGACGGCCTGCCATCGCCGCTGCTGACCGGCTGGTCGCCGGTGATCCTCGCGGCACCTGATCTGCTTGATGACACCACCGCCAGTCGCTACGCCCTGACCCATGAACTGGTCCACTATCGCCGCGGCGATGAGCAGGACCGGCTGCTGGGTGCGGCGCTGGTGGCGATACTATGGTTCCACTGGCCCTTGCGCCGGATCGAGCGTGAACTCCACGAAGCCCGTGAAATCGACTGCGATGCAGAAAGTCTGGAAGCGCTGGGGGGCGCTGAGCGAAAGCCCTATGCGGCGACGCTGATCACCATGATGCGAAGCCCGGCCCATCCGGTGTCGGCCTTCGGTCCCGATGACAGGAGACATCGAGAAATGCGTATCAAAGCCATACTGTCCGGCCGTTCGGCCCGGTCGTCCTCGCGCCTGCTGGCCGTTCTGCTGACGGGCGTGTCCATCCTGCCCGTGGCCTGTGCCCAGGCCGCCATGACCGAGCGTAACCAGCTCGCGGTTGACCTCACCAATCCCGGAGACAATCACGTCGTCCGTTTCCACAGCGACTCGCATGCCGATGGTGAAGTCCACGAGGATCATGAGCTCCACTTCGATGAAAGCCCTCACGTCGAGCATGATTCCGGCATGGAGCATGAACCGGACGGTGTCGATGGCCATATGGTCTTCCTCACCGAAGACGGCCATGAGCTCCGTTTCGATCCGCGCGAAATGGATGCCGACGAGAATGTGATGTTCATTCCGGAAGGTGATGAGGGCGAGACCGTCATCTTCACCTCCCGCGATGGCGCGACAGGCGGCTATGCCTTCATCGACGAGGACGGCAATGTCGCCCGCTTCGATCCGGCGCCGGGTTCGGTTTGGCAGGCTGAAGACGGCACCATGCGTCCGTTGGCGCCGCCAGCCGATCCGGCAGAGGTCGCCCTGTCTACCGAGCCTGCACCTGCCGCTCCGGTGACCGAACCGGCCCCGGTGCGTGATGCGGTAGAGCCCGCCGCTGCGCCGCGGCCTGACGGACGCAAGCTGTCGGCCCCGACGCCGGCCGCTGCGCCGACGGCCCCAGCTTTCACCCACACCATCACTGATGGCCGCATCTCAAGTCGCTACGGCAACCGCCCAGCGGCGCCCGCCGGCATCCCGCGCGACCACCGCGGCACCGATATCGCCGCCCCGACCGGCACCCCGATCCGTGCACCGGGGGCCGGTACGGTCACCCACGCCGCCGCTGGCCTGAATGGCAGCGAGGCCTGGGGCAATACGGTCGTCATTGACCATGGTGCCGGTTGGCAGACCGTCTACGCCCACATGGACGGATTTGACGTCGAGGTCGGTGATTTCGTCGATGCCGGCGAGCAGATCGGTCGCGTCGGGTCTACCGGTCGCTCGACCGGCCCGCACGTCCATGTCGAACTGCGCCATGACGGTGAACGCATCGATCCGGCGACCCGGCTACCCGGCCTGCGCTGACAACAGGCCTGGCTGACAGCCGTGAGACAGGGAGCCGGTCCGGCAACGGGCCGGCTCTTTTCATGAAGCGGGAGAGCTGGGCTTTCAACTTGCCGGTACGGCCCTGATCGGCCCATCATCCCCTGATTGATGAACCCAATACAGATTTTCAACGATCGGGGATGACAATGGCAGAGCGTGAATTTGATGTGGTCGTCTTTGGCGCGACCGGCTTTACCGGGCGCCTGGTCGCCGAATATCTCGCCGCCGAACACGGCGCGATCTCCTGGGCCATGGCCGGACGCTCCGGGGACAAGCTGGCCGAAGTACGCGATCTGATCGGCGCGCCGACCGACACGCCGCTGATCATCGCGGACAGCGCCGATCCTGAATCGCTGGACGCGATGGCGGCGCGCACCCGCGCGGTCATCACCACAGTCGGCCCCTACCAGCTCTATGGCGAGCCGCTGGTCAAAGCCTGCATCTCGGCCGGTACGGACTATGTCGACCTGTGCGGCGAGCCGGCCTGGATGCATGACATCATTGCCGATCACGATGCCGCGGCGCGCGAAAGCGGGGCCCGCATCGTCCTGTCCTGCGGCTTCGACTCCATCCCCTTCGATCTTGGCGTCTATCACCTGCAACAGGCCGCGATCGCCCGGACCGGTGCCCCGATCAGTCGGGTGAAGGGTCGCGTCCGCAAGATGAAGGGCACATTCTCGGGCGGGACCGCGGCGAGTTTTGCCGAAACGATGAAACGCGCGGGAAAACAGCCCGAGATCATCGGCTGGTTGAAGGATCCTTTCTCACTGGTGCCCGGCTTTGACGGTCCCAAACAGCCCAGCGGAGCCAAGGTCATCTTTGAGGACGATCTCAACTCCTGGGCCGCACCCTTCGTCATGGCCCCGATCAACACCAAGAACATCCATCGCTCAAATGCCCTTCTGGGCCATCGTTATGGCGAGGGTTTCGTCTATGACGAAATGTTCCTGACCGGGCCCGGCGATCAGGGCGAAGGCTTCGCCAAGATGGTCGCCAACGACAAGTCGATGTCGGAAAACCCGCCCAAGCCGGGTGAGGGACCGTCGAAGGAAGAGCGCGAGACCGGCTTTTACGACGTGATGTTCACCGGCCTCACCAAGGATGGCGAGCGGATGACGGCCAGCGTCTCCGGCAAGCGCGACCCGGGCTACGGCTCGACCTCGCGCATGATCGCCGAAGCGGGCCTTTGTCTGGCGTTCGATGTCGATCGCGACACCACGCCCGGCGGTGTCTACACGACCGCGCCGGCGATGGGCGAGGCGCTGATCGAGCGACTGCAGAAGCATGCGGGGCTGACGTTTGCGATTGAGGGGTAGGGGCGATTGGCTAACCCAAATAGCTGAATGACAATCAGTTATCTGGGCTTTAGCCTGGCTGAATGACTGCTTGGACCGAAGACGAAAACGACCTGATTGTCGCGGATTATTTCGCGATGTTGGCGCATGACGTCTCGGGCCGGCGATACAGCAAGGCCGAGCACAACCGACAACTTGCGCGCGGATGTGGCCGTTCGCGCGGCTCCATTGAATGGAAACATCAGAACATCAGCGCGGTCTTGAAAGCCATTGGTCAGCCCTGGATTGCTGGGTACAAACCGGCATTCAACTTCCAAATGTCGCTGGCAGACGCGGTTTTGAGATGGTTGGAGGCACATCCCGATTGGCTTTCCGTCGAGAAGTTGGCATCGGTCATTCGTGATCCCCGTACCATGTGGCTCGATCCGGCGCCGACGCTCAGCAACTACCCACCACCTGAGGAACTTGAGCGCACCCAGGCGATCGCGGTGAAATTCGATGCCGCAAAAAGAGACGAAGCCAATCGTGCGCTTGGCCGTGCCGGGGAGCAGCACGCGCTTGAGTTTGAACGCTATTCATTGTCGTCCGCGGGCCGTACGGACTTGGCGAAACAAGTTCGATGGGTTGCTGACGAAGATGGCGATGGTCTGGGGTATGACATTTCGAGCTTCATGCCGGATGGAAGGCCGCGTCTCGTCGAGGTCAAAACAACGAATGGTTGGGATCGGACACCTTTTCACATCTCTCGCAACGAGCTGGCCGTGTCGGAGCTGAAGCGGGAGGATTGGCGGCTCCTGCGTATCTGGAACTTCGCACGCGAGCCGCGAGCATTCGAGCTGTGTCCGCCCTTGTCGGCACATGTCTCTCTAATGCCGACGAGTTACCAGGCACGGTTTCATTGACAGGTCCAAAAGCAAAACGGCCGGAGCATTGCCCCGGCCGTTTTGGTGTCTGTCGTGGTCTACGCCAGATCAGCCCCAGCTCACCGACATGATCTCATAGCTTTTCAGGCCGCCCGGCGCGTTCACTTCCGCGACGTCGCCGACTTCCTTGTTGATCAGGGAGCGGGCAATCGGGGAGGAGATGGAAATCTTGCCGGATTTCACATCCGATTCGTCCTCGCCGACGATCTGGTAGGTTGATTCCTGCTCGGTATCCTCGTCGAGGACGGTGACCGTAGCACCGAACTTGACCGTGTCGCCGGACATCTTGGTGATGTCGATGACCTGGGCACGGGCGAGCTTGTCTTCCAGCTCTTGGACCCGGCCTTCGATCCAGCCCTGGCGTTCCTTGGCCGCGTGATACTCAGCGTTTTCAGACAGATCGCCATGCTCGCGCGCCTCCGAAATCGCCGCGATCACGGCCGGGCGTTCGATGGTTTTCAGACGTTTCAGCTCTTCGTCGAGGGCGATCTGCCCGGCGACGGTCATCGGGATCTTGTTCATGCGACCACTTATCTTCGGGAAAGTGGAGACAGGCTAGCCTCCGCTTTATTGACCATCAAGAGTAGGTCTGCAGCGCCTGCGGTTCAAGCGCTCCCTCATCAATGCGACGCAGCGAGGCAATTGCCGCCCGAGCGGCCGAAGCGGTTGTGTAGCAGGGGATGCGTGCTTCAAGGGCAGAGCGGCGGATTGAATAGCTGTCCAGATGTGACTGGCGCCCCTCTGTCGTATTGAAGATCAACTGCACTTCGCCATTCTTCATGGCGTCGACAATGTGCGGACGGCCTTCAAAGACCTTGTTGACCCGGGTCACCGGAATGCCCGCATTCTCGAACGTGCTGGCCGTGCCGCCGGTGGCGAGAATGGTGAAGCCCAGCATTTTCAGGACACGAACCGGTTCGATCATCGCCGGCTTGTCGCCTTCCTTCAGCGAGATGAAGACGGCGCCTTTGCGTGGCAGGGCGATGCCGGCGCCCAGCTCGGCCTTGGCAAAGGCGGCCTCGAAGCTGGTGTCGATGCCCATGACCTCGCCGGTCGAACGCATTTCCGGTCCCAGAACCGGATCAACGCCCGGAAAGCGCGACCAGGGCATGACCGCCTCTTTCACCGAGATGTGCTTCGGCGCCGGAACTTTCAGCCCGAACTCCTTGAGCGGCGTGCCGGCCATCACCTTGGCGGCGATCTTGGCGACCGGCTGGCCGATCGCCTTGGCCACGAAGGGCACGGTGCGCGAGGCACGCGGATTGACCTCGAGAACGAAGATCTCACCGTTCTTGACGGCGAACTGGACATTCATCAGGCCCTTCACACCGATGGCCTTGGCCATGGCGACGGTTTCGGCCTTCAGCTCGGCGATCATCTCGTCCGACAGGTTGTAGGGCGGCAGCGAGCAGGCGCTGTCACCGGAATGCACGCCGGCTTCCTCGATATGCTGCATCACGCCGGCGACCCAGACATCGGTGCCGTCGCAGATGGCGTCGACATCAATCTCATCGGCATCGGTGAGGTAGCGGTCGAGCAGGAGCGGCGATTTGCCGGAGACGTTGACGGCCTCGCGGATATAGCGCTCGAAACTGTCCATCTCGCGGATGATTTCCATGGCCCGCCCGCCCAGCACATAGGAGGGGCGCAGGACCAGCGGGAAGCCGAGTTGCTCGGCCGCGGCGCGCGCTTCGGCGTCCGAGGAGGCAATGGCATTGGGCGGCTGTTTGAGGCCGAGATTGTCGAGCAGGTCCTTGAAGCGCTTGCGGTCTTCGGCAAGATCGATGGCATCCGGCGCGGTCCCGAGGATCGGCACGCCTTCATCTTCCAGTTCACCAGCCAGCTTGAGCGGTGTCTGTCCGCCATACTGGACAACCACGCCCAGAAGGGTGCCGTTCTGGCGCTCGGTCTCGATCAGCTCGAGCGTGTCCTCGATGGTCAGCGGCTCGAAATAGAGGCGGTCGGCGGTGTCGTAATCGGTCGAGACGGTCTCGGGATTGCAATTGACCATGATCGACTCGATGCCCATCTCGCCGAACGCAAACGCGGCATGGCAGCAGCAATAGTCGAACTCGATGCCCTGGCCGATACGGTTCGGCCCGCCGCCCAGGATGATGGCTTTCTTCGCATCCGTAGGATCGCTCTCGCAATCGGTGACACCACCGAAGGCCGGCAGCTCATAGGTCGAATACATATAGGGCGTCGCGGCGAAGAATTCGGCGGCGCAGGTATCGACGCGTTTGAACACCGGGCGGACACCCAAGGCGCGGCGGGCCTTGCGGATATCGCCCTCTTCGACCTTGACCAGCTTGGCCAGGCGAGCGTCGGAAAAGCCCATCGCCTTGATGTCGTGGAAGGCCTCGGCGGTGTCGGGCAGACCCAGCGTGGCGATGTCTTCTTCGGTGGCCACCAGTTCGGCGATCTGGCGCAGGAACCAGGGTTCATACAGCGAGGCGCGCTCGACTTCGTCGACCGTCAGCCCTTCGCGGAAGGCTTGGGCGATGACGCGCAGACGGTCCGGTGTGGCCAACGCCAATGCGGCTCGGACGGCCTGTTTACGGGCGTCCAGGTCCGCGGCATCCTCGACACCGGGAATCTCGATTTCGTCGAACCCGGTCAGGCCCGTTTCCATCGAACGCAGGGCTTTTTGCATGCTTTCCTGGAAGGTCCGGCCAATGGCCATGGCCTCGCCGACCGACTTCATCGAGGTCGACAGCTTGGCTTCGGCGCCGGGATATTTTTCGAAGGCAAAGCGCGGGATCTTGGTGACGACATAGTCGATCGTCGGCTCGAAGGCGGCCGGGGTGGCGCCATCGGTGATGTCGTTGGCGATCTCGTCGAGCGTGTAGCCGACGGCCAGCTTGGCGGCGACCTTGGCGATCGGGAAGCCGGTCGCCTTGGAGGCCAGGGCCGAGGAGCGCGAGACGCGCGGGTTCATCTCGATCACGACCATGCGGCCGTCAGCCGGATTGACGGCGAATTGAACATTCGACCCGCCGGTCTCGACACCGATCTCCCGCAGCACGGCGATCGAGGCCGTACGCATGATCTGGTATTCCTTGTCGGTCAGCGTCAGGGCCGGGGCGACGGTGATCGAGTCGCCCGTGTGAACGCCCATCGGATCGACATTCTCGATCGAACAGATGATGATGCAATTGTCGGCCTTGTCGCGGACGACCTCCATCTCGAACTCTTTCCAGCCGACGATGGATTCCTCGACCAGGATCTCGTCGACCGGTGAGGCGTCGAGGCCGGTGCCGCAGATATGGCGGTATTCCTCGACATTATAGGCGATGCCGCCACCGGTGCCGCCCAGCGTGAAGGACGGGCGGATGATGGCCGGCAGGCCGATCTCGCTCATCACGGCTTCGGCTTCGGCCATTGAGTGGACGGTGCGCGAGCGCGGGCTTTCCAGCCCGATCTTGTCCATCGCGTCACGGAAGCGTTCGCGGTTTTCCGCCTTGTCGATGACATCGGCCTTGGCGCCGATCATCTCGACACCGAACAGGTCCAGCACGCCGCGCTTGTCGAGTTCCAGGGCACAGTTCAGCGCCGTCTGGCCGCCCATGGTCGGCAAGAGCGCGTCCGGGCGTTCCTTTTCGATCACCTTGGCGACCATGTCCGGTGTGATCGGCTCGATATAGGTCGCGTCGGCCAGTTCCGGATCGGTCATGATGGTGGCCGGGTTGGAATTGACCAGGATGACCCGGTAGCCCTCGGCTTTGAGCGCCTTGACCGCCTGTACCCCTGAGTAATCGAATTCGCAGGCTTGGCCGATGACGATGGGGCCGGCGCCGATGATCAGGATGGACTGGATGTCATTGCGTTTGGGCATGGGCGTGGCCTTCTTTTCCCGTCTCGTGCATTCCGCGACGCGTGTCATGCGCGCGCGCTCGTCGCGGCCTTCCGGGGACGGAGTGCCGTGCAAGCGATCAGTTTTGGTGCTGAAGCGGGTACCTATCGCGGAATCGGCGTCATGGCGAGGGGTAAACTGTGTGAATCGGTGTTTTCGCAGCAAGGCGCTGAAATGGCGCGCGAAATACGGCTCATATTTGATGGTTGCCGGACCGGCTCAGGACGCGCGCAGCGCACGCGTCAGCGACCAGATCGCGGCTTCCGCCGGGACATTGCGGTCATTGGTCATGGCGGCGATGACGAGATCATCCTCGGCCAGCCAGGCGACACCGGCGGTAAATCCGGTCACGCCGCCCGAGTGGTGGACCAGCAGGCCCGGCCCGTCGATCCGGGAGACCTGTATGCCGCGCCCATAGGCGGCATTGGCCTGTCCGAACATCGGGTAGAGCGTTTCAGTCATCTGGCCGAGCGCGGCCGGGGATGTGACCCGGGCGGCCAGGAGGGCCGACCAGTAGCGGACCAGGTCTCCGGCCGTGCTGCTGACCGGGCCGGCGGCAAAGGGGGGCGCGTAATCGACCGGGCCGACCGGCTCGCCGCCAACATGGCCCGCGACCATCATCGGGTCCGGTGTGTCCGCTTGCAGGACATGGGTCGCATCAAGGCCGAGCGGGGTCAGGATCCGGGCCTGCAGGCTGGCCGCATAGCTGCGACCGTCCACGGCCTCGGTGATCCGGCCGAGCAATTGATAGCCGACATTGGAGTAGGCCCAGTTGGTCCCCGGGCAAAAGACCGGACCGGTGTCGCGCAGGCGGGCGAAATCGTCCTCTGGGGGCATGTAGGGGCCGCTGAGTGGGGAGCTGGCGGGCAGGAAATATCCTGACGTGTGGGTGAGCAGATGGTCGAGCGTGACCAGATGCGACGACGGGAGATCGGGAAACCAGCGGTCGAGCGTGTCGCCCAGCTGCAACCGTCCTTCGTGGACCAGCTGGAAGACGAGGGCCGCTGTCATCGATTTGCCGATCGAGGCCGCCGCAAACCGGCTGCCGTCCGGCGCGCCCCGGGTTGTCGACCAAAGGCCGCTGCCCGGCCGCGCGACTGCCAGTGACAGGGCGGGAGCATGGGCGGAGATGGCGTCGGCCGCCGCGTCGAGCGGATCGGTGAAGGCGGTGTCGGTCGCGGGGGAGAGCGATCCGACCGTGCGTGGCAGCTGGTCCAGCCCGGCGGGCGGGCTCATCAGGGGAGGGCCATCATAGCGCAGGCCGGTTCGGCAATCGGAAGCGGTCGCCCAAGCGGATCCCGGCGTGAGGGTCGGGATCATTGCGAGGGCGGCCAGACACAAACCGCGACGGCTGGGGGTTGGGTTGATCACGGTGGGGCTTCCGATTGCCGAGGCCCATTCATTCAACTAAGATCGCTATAAATTCAAGTTTAACTTTAATTCAGGAACAGAAGCGGTGCCCGAAACCAGCCCCGAGCTCTCCCGATCCGACCGCCATATCAGGCGTTTGAGCCAGTTCATGATGTGGGCGGTGACGGTGTTGGCCGGTCTCCTGCCGATTGTGGTCTGGGGCATGTGGCTCCTGCCCGATATCTCGGGAATCGCCAATCAGCCCTCACCGGGCGGCGGGTTCGGTGGTGGTGATCTGGGCTGGTATGTCTGGCCCGTGCGGCTGGGCGCGGCCGGCCTGTCGACGATCAGTGTCGCCATCTCGGTCTATGGCCTGATCAATCTGCGGACCCTGTTCCAGGAGACTGCCCGCGGTGCCTACTTCTCCGCCGATGCCGTGGTCAGCTTCCGCCAGTTCGCCCTGGCCAGCCTGGTCGGCGCGCTGTGGCAGCCGGTCGAGCACACGCTGCTGGGTATCTACCTCACAGTCAGCAATCCGCACGCCCCCAACGCGCTGGAAATTTCGCTCGGATCGGGCAATCTGGAAGCCATCGGCGCGGCGCTCCTGTTCTTCGTGATCGCCTTCATCCTCGCCGAGGGCCGCAAGCGGCATGAGGAGCTGGAGCTGATCCTGTGACCGCTGATCGCGACCCTCCCCCCGGGCTTCCTGGAGAAATCATCGTCCATCTCGACGTGCTGCTGGCGCGACGCAAGGTCCGATCGAAGGAGCTGGCCGACCGCATCGGGGTGTCCGAACAGGCGCTGTCGATGATCAAGACCGGCAAGATCAAGGGCATCCGCTTTTCCACCCTGATCGCCATCTGCGACGCGCTGGATTGCCAGCCCGGCGAGTTGTTCGAATTCAGGCGGTTGCCGGATTAGAGCTTGCCGCCCAATGCCAGGAACTCGCGCCGCATGTTGGCTCGGGCCTTGTCGCCGAGTTCCGTTTCGAATTGATCCGTCAGGAAAGTGCGTTCCGCCGCCTGCGCGTCCTTGAGGAAGGCACGCCGGCCTTGTCGGTAGAGCAGGCCGGGTGCCCAGCCATATTCTTCCCGTACGTCCTTGGCATAGCGGTCATAGACATCTTCTGGAGCGCCAAGGATGGAGTAGTCGACGTCAAGAAACAGAGCGTCATCATTGTCCTTTCCGCCATCCTGATGGCTTGCGGTGGCCCGGATCAACGTATCCACCCGCCCGACCAGGCCGGGATCGGCACCAAGGCCGGGCAGTTCTGCACTCGCCCGGTCAGCGCTCTTGGCCTCATTGTCCTTGCGATGGGTGTCGTACAGGATGTCGTGATACCAGGCCGCCATCCACACCCGCGCCGGTTCGGTCAGCGTGTCGTGCAGGCCGTCGAGCCGGTCGAAGATATAGATCAGATGCGACAGGCCATGATAGCGGCGATGGGATTCGCTGTAGGCGGACAGGATGCCGGCGATTTCCGTGTCGCCGGGCTTCCAGCCGAGCTGCTTCATCTGCGCATGCCAGCGATCTTTGAGCATGTGGGCGAGGTCAGGCATCGATCAACTCCAGGTCCCACCACAACATCGGCTGGATGTCCGATCGCGTCCCCGCCACCCGCTCGCCGACCAGCCAGTGGGCGCGTTCGTGGAGGAGGGGGATAACGGCCATCTGGTCATGAATCCGTTCCATGGCCGCCAGGTAGAGCTGACCGCGCGCTCGCGGCTCATTCTGGCGCCGGGCGGCAGCCATCAGATTGGCGAAGGTTTCGTCGTCCCAGTTGAAATTGGCGGCAAACCCGCCCGGCGCGAACGGGTCGAGCATGAAGAAGGAATCCATTTTCAGGCCTCGATTGAAGCTGGCAATGGCGATGTCGAAATCGCCGGCATCAACGGCCTGGTAGAGATCGGTGGGATAGCTGACCAGCAATTCGGTCTCGATCCCGAAACGGGCCCAGTCATCGCTGATCGCCACGGCGAGGCGCTCGCCTTCGCCGGTCGTGGTGCGGATCTGGAGCGGCCGGGACACGCCGCCGGCCTGTGGGGCCGGGTCGCCGTCCGGGAGGGCTGAGCCGGGAATGACCAACTCGGTGGGGCTGGCCGTATCGGCGTAAAACTCATGCGCCAGAAACTGCCGGTCGATGGCGCGCGACAACAGGCGCCGCACCCGCACATCATCCAGCGGCGCGCGCGCATGATTGACCTTGAGATAGCGCAGGATCGGCGCGTCGAAGCTCTGGAATTGCTCGCCCAGGCGTTCACGCCAATAGTCGATCTGGTTGGCGGGCGGCCGGTCCGCCAGGTCGTAATCCCCGGCGCGGAACAGGCGCATGCGGGTGGCGTCCTCGCGCACGCCGTCAATGCGGATTGCCGGGATGGCGACTTGGTCGGCGGCGAAGTGGCGGGGATTGCGGACCAGATCGAGGCTCACCTGGCTTTCGGCGGCGACGGTGTAGGCGCCCGCCGTGACGATGTGTTCGGGGCGGACCCAGTCCAGCCCGACCCGTTCGATGACATGGCGCGGGAAGGGGTAGAATTCGCGCATCAGGGTCGGCAGCAGACCCAGCGGCGTCTCAAGGCGGAATTCGACTGTGCGGTCGTCCAGTGCGGCCACACCAAGACGATCCGGCGCCATATCACCGGCATGGATGGGGCGGGCATTGGCTACGGCATAAAAGTCGCCCAGCACAGCAAAGCTCTGCGCCGGATCAACGATGCGCCGGGCTGACCAGACGACATCCTCCGCTGTGAGCGGATGGCCATCCGACCAGACCAGCCCGTCGCGCAAACGGAAGATCCAGACCAGGCCGGTCTCGTCGACAGACCAGCTTTCCGCCAAGCCCGGCCCAACCGAGCCATCCGATGCGTACTCGGTCAGGCCGGCATGGATCTGCTTGTAGACCAGAGCCGCGGCCGCGAACTCACCGCGGGCCGGGTCGAGACTGTCCGGCAGACCGCTGGTGGCAACGCGCAGGAGATCAGGCGGTGGGCCGGAACGCCCACAGGCGGCGAGACCGGATGCCGCCGTGGCGGCGATGAGGGTGCGTCGGTTGAGCATCTCGCCATGATGGCGTGATTTGTGGCGGGTGTGTCCAGTGAAAGTACGAGTTCATGTTTGAAATGCGGCACGCAGCGCAGGCCCAGCCATAGGCCAATTGCCAGCCAGTGCGCCGTATCCGGATTGTCAGGTCAAGGGCCGCGCAGCGGCCGCTTCGCGGTTTCACCCTTGAGCTGACAATCCGGATACGGCTGAATGCCGCCAAGTGGTGTATGGCCAGCTTTGCGCATTGCGCGAGCTTTCAATCGATTTACGGTCGATGGGGGCTTGTTCGCCTAAGCCTCAACCCGGCCCTTCAACTCACCCACAAAGCGGTCGAACACGCCGAAACTGTCCTGCGGGCCGGGGCTGGCTTCCGGGTGGTGCTGGACGGCCCAGACGGGTTTGTCGGTCAGCTTGAAGCCGGAATTGGAACCGTCGAACAGCGAGACATGGGTCTCTGCGGCATTGGCGGGCAGGGTGGCGCCGTCGACGGCGAAGCCGTGATTCATCGACACGATCTCGACCTGGCCGGTCTCGTGATTCTTGACCGGGTGATTGGCGCCGTGATGGCCCTGGGGCATTTTCGCGGTCTTGGCACCAATGGCCAGCGCCAGCATCTGGTGGCCGAGGCAGATGCCCAGTGTCGGGATGTTGGCGTCGAGCACGGCCTTGATCGTCGGCAAGGCGTATTTGCCGGTCTCGGCGGGATCACCCGGACCGTTGGAGACGACGACGCCATCGGGATTGAGCGCCTTGATATCGTCGATCGAGGCCTTGCCCGGCAGCACCGCGACGCGAGCGCCGGCACCGGTCAAAAGGCGCAGGATATTGGCCTTCACGCCATAATCGAGCACGATCACGCGGGGACCGTTTTCCGGTCCGGCCGCATAGCCTTCGCCCAGTGTCCAATTGCCTTCGGTCCAGTCTCCACCCTCGGTGCGGGCGACATCGGCGGCCAGTTCGCGACCTTCCATGGTCGGCGCGCCGGCGGCGGCGGCCTTGAGGGCGTCAAGATCGATATTGCCGGACGGGTCATGGGCAATGGCGCACATCTGCATGCCGTCTTCGCGGATCTTGCGGGTGAGGGCGCGCGTGTCGACACCGGTCAGGGCGACAATGCCGCGGGTGCACAGCCATTCCTCGAAAGTGGTATCGGCGCGCCAGCTGGCAGGAGGGGTGATCTTGGCGCGGGCAATCATGCCGACGGCGGCCTTGCGGGCCTGCGGCGAGGCGGCTTCCTCGTCTTCGCCGTTGGCGCCGACATTGCCGACATGTGGGAAGGTGAAGCAGACCACCTGGCCGGCATAGGACGGGTCAGCCAGGATTTCCTGGTGCCCTGTCATCGCGGTGTTGAAGCAGACTTCGCCCAGGGCGATGCCGGTCGCGCCCGTGCCATGGCCCAAAAAGACGCTGCCATCGGCCAGAGCCAGCGCGCCGGTCGGTGTGGGGGTCGGCGTGGACGTCATGGCTATTCTCCAAGCATCTGGCTGGGCGCGTCGGAGCCGACCGGAATCGGTTGGCGGCGAGGGGCGGGTAAACGGGCGCTCTGCTAGTCTCTAACGCGGGTCGGGTCAATAGCCCAGCGTTGCGGCGACACGTCGGTTCTGCCGCCTGCGCGCCCGGCTTGCCGAGCCGGTCGACCGGTCGTGATACTGCCAGCGAATTCGCAAGGAGCGGTCCAACCATGTCCGACGACGTGCAGGCCTTCATCGCGGCGGGCAATGCCTGTCTGAAAGCCGGTGACCGCAATGGCGCGGCCCTGGCCTGGTGCCGGGCCCTCGATATCGACCCGCACCTGGCGACCGCGTGCAATAATCTCGGTGCCATCAATCTAATGGGCGGGTCGCCCTGGCTGGCGCTTCCCTTCTTTTTGAGTTCAACCCGACTGCGACCTGACCAGGCGGGATTCTGGATCGGTCTTGCGCGCACGCTGGTCGAGCTGGGCGAGCCGCAACGCGCCGCCGCCTGTCTCGACACGGCCGCCAGACGTCTGCCGAACGACCGGGCTCTGCAGGAGGCCTGCCGGCAGTTCCCGGCCGACGCGACGATCCGGGGCCGGTTTGACGGCGTGGCCGAGCGATCCGGCCAGACTGAAGCGGTTGATCAACTGGCAATGATCAATTCCGCGACTCATGGCGCTGACCCGATCGAGCTTTACCGGCGGGCGCGGGCGCTGATCTGGGCCCTTCCCGAGCGCCCGGCTTTATGGATCACCCTGTCAAGCCTCGCTCTGCAAACCGGCGAGCTGATCGCTGCCGAATTCAATGCAAGACGCGCCGTCGCGCTCGAACCGCAAGGCAGCGAGGGCTGGATGGCGCTGGCGGAAGTGCTTGCGCAGTCAGAAGACCGGTCCGCGGATGTGGTGAGGGTCCTGACGCGAGCCCTCGACCTGTGCGGTCCGCGACTGGTGCTGGCGGAAGCCCTGTGCAACCGGCTGTTGGCCACCGGTCGCCCGGGCGATGCGCTGTCCTTGTTGGCGGGGCTGCGCCGGTCGCGTACCGGCGACCCTGCGCGATGGTTGCTGTTGAACGCCCGTGCGCTGGAGGCGTCCGGAAACCGCGACGCTGGAGGCGTCCTGTTCGCCGACGCACTGGGCCGTACAGACAATCCGGTCGGCCTGTTGCTTGCGGCGGCGGAGTTTCATGAGCGCGATCTCAAGCCGGGTGCCTGGCTGGAATTGTACGACCGAGCCGGGCAGACGGGTGCGGTGCTCGATCACCCGGACATCCATCATGCCCGGGCGCGGGCCCTGTTCCGCGCCGGCGAGGTCGAACTGGCGCAGGGGGCGATCACACGCGCGCTCGACGGCGCTCTGAGCGAGGATGCGCGACGGGTTGCCTTGTTCATGGCCGGCCAGATCGCGGATCGATTGGGTCACCATGATGAAGCCTGGGCGCGATTTGTTGCTGCAAACGCCTTGCTTGAGGCCAATTGGGAAGAACCGGGGCACTGTGACCACACGGTTCCGGTGGCGCGGCTGGCCAGTCTGGACCAGCGCCTGACAGCGGAGATCGAGGCCGGGACGCCGCTCGCGCAAACGTCCGATGACCGCACTGACACTGAGGCTGGCGCCGATCTTGTTTTCCTTGTCGGGTTCCCGCGTTCAGGGACAACCCTGCTCGATAGCATCCTGCGCGCCCACAGCCGGGTCGAGGTGCTGGAGGAGGCGCCCGTCCTTATCGAGGCCCTGCGCGCCGCGGTGCCGGGTTTCAGTGGCGATGAGACGCTGTTCTCGGAGGCATGGCTCGACGCGATCGCCGCAACCGACCCGGCTGTTCTCCGCGCCGCCTACCGGGTCCGGCTGGCGCATCACGCCGGAGAGGTCGCTGACAACGTGACAGTCATCGACAAGTTGCCGCTCAACATGAACTGGGCGACGGTGATCCACAGCATGTTCCCGGCAGCGGGTTTCATCCTTGCCCGGCGCCATCCGCTTGACGTTGCGCTCAGCAATTTTGCCCAGGACTATGCCCCCAACAATGCGATGATGGTGATGACCCGGATGGAGCGTATCGCCAGCTTCCATTCGGCCAGTTTCGATCACTGGGACCGTTTTGTGGGCTGGCGTCAGCCCAGGCTCGTCGAGGTTCGGTACGAGGCGCTGATCGATGACCTCCGGTCAGAGGTCGCTCCGGTCATGTCGATGCTCGGCCTTGAGTGGGAGGAGGGGCAGGCACGGTTTTTCGAGACCGCGCGGGCACGAGGCCGGATATCGACACCCAGCGCCAGTCAGGTGACGCAGCCGCTATACGCCACCTCCCGTGAGCGCTGGCGCCATTATGCGGCGGCCCTGTCCGGGCCAGTTTGTGAACCGCTGCGCAAGCGCGCCCTCGCGTGGGGATACAGCATTGATGGCGGGGCTGCAGATGGTTGAGTTGCGGGCGCCCGTGTCGAATTTGCAAACCGGACATTCGATCACGATTTACAATCGGGCTTGATTCTTTGCCGCCAAGGGCATAATCCCCGGCCCCTCGTTTCGGGGGCAAATGTCGCTTACGCGTCTTGCCAACAACAAAAGGCCCGGCATTGTTCGAAACAATTGGCACGCGATCGCGTGCAATCGACAGGTTCTTCTCCCCGGAGACCCCGTCACAAAGCGCCGCTTCCGGCGCCCGGATAGGTTTGATTTCCACCATGTCGCTTCGCGAACGCATCATCACGGATATGAAAACGGCCATGAAGGCCCAGGACAAGGCGCGTCTGTCGACGCTTCGCCTGATCTCGGCTGCCATCAAGGACCGCGACATCGCCGCCCGCGCGGAAGACCGCTGCTCCGGCTGTGGTGACACCGAAATCATGACCCTGCTCACCAAGCTGGTGAAGCAGCGTGAGGAAAGCGCCGAGACCTATGAAAAGGCCGGCCGTCTCGATCTCGCAGAAGCCGAGCGCGACGAAGCCGCCATCGTGCGCGAATACCTGCCCAAGCCGATGGATGATGGCGAGATCGCCGATGCCGCCCAGTCCGTGGTCAGCGAGCTCGATGCCACCGGTCTGAAGGATATGGGCCGCTGCATGGGCGAGCTGAAATCGCGCTATGCCGGCCGCATGGATTTCGCCAAGGCCGGTGCCAAGGTGAAGACCCTGCTGGCTTCGGCCTGATCCGGAAACTGATTGTGGCCGGCTACCGGTCGCGGCCCGGCACCGGTTGCGGCCCGGCACCGGTTGCGGCCCGGCACCGGTTGCGGATTGAGGACGTGACGCGCGCGGCTTTCGCGCGCATCATGCACGGCTGATCTGTGTGGGGCGGATCGCGGTCACAGGGTAATCGACGGTCATGCGTCTCAATGAGGACTTCATCGACGAGATCAAGGCCCGCGTGCGCCCGTCGGACCTCATTGGCCGCTCGGTTCCGCTGAAGCGCCAGGGCCGCGAATTCGTTGGCCTCTCGCCCTTCAAGAAAGAGCGTTCGCCCTCCTTTTTCGTCAATGACGAGAAGCGTTTCTATCATTGTTTTGCCTCCGGCAAGCATGGCGACATCTTCACCTGGCTCGAAGAGATGGAAGGCCTGTCCTTCATGGAGGCGGCCGAGCGTCTGGCCGGCGAGGCGGGTCTGCGCCTGCCCGAACCGGATCCGGAGAGCCAGCAAAAGACCCAGCACCGCAAATCTCTCGTCGAGTGGATGGAGAGCGCCCAGGCCTTTTTCCTGCGCGCCCTGCGTTCGCCGCAAGCCGAAGAGGCGCGCCGCTATCTCAAATCGCGCGGTCTGACCGGTGAGGATTGCGTCCGCTATGGCATTGGCTACGCGCCGGAAAGCCGCACCGCCCTCAAGGACGAGCTGGTCACCGCCGGGGCACCGGTTTCCGACCTGATTGAATGCGGCCTGTTGATCGAGCCCGACAGCGGCTCGCCCTATGACCGCTTCCGCGATCGCATCACCTTCCCGATCCATGATCCGCGCAATCGGCTGGTCGGTTTTGGTGGGCGGGCGCTGTCGAAAGAGGCGCGGGCGAAATACCTCAACTCGCCGGAGACCCCGATCTTCCACAAGGGGTCGGTGCTTTATCGCTATCCTGAAGCCCGCAAGGCGGCGTCCGACCCAAAGCAGGACATTCGCGGCCTGATCGTTGCCGAGGGCTATCTCGATGTGATCGCACTGTCGCGGGCGGGGCTGGAACACGGTGTCGCGCCGCTGGGAACCGCTATCACCGAGGAGCAGATCCAGCTTTTATGGCGCGCCGGCGGCGAACCGGTCATGTGCCTGGACGGTGACAGTGCCGGCCGCGCCGCGGCCTTCAAGGCGGCCGACCGCGCCTTGCCGCTGCTGCAACCGGGCAAGACACTGCGCTTTGCCTTCATGCCCGACGGCAAGGACCCCGACGACATACTGCGCGAGGAAGGTGCCAATGCGCTGCGGGCGGTGTTCCGCGAGACGCGCTCGCTGGCCGATCTGATCTGGGAGCGCGAGGTTCTTGTCGAACCGCTGGATGACCCTGATCGCCGTGCCGGTTTTCGACGCCGTATCCGGGCGCTGGTCAGCCAGATCACCGATGGCGATATCCGCGAGGAGTACAAGCGCGAGTTCGACCAGCGCATGGACGCCTTGTTCGGCGCCCGTCCGCAGTCGGGACAGCGCGGTCAGCGCGGACCGTGGAAGCCGGGCAAGGGCGTGGCGCTGGGGGCCACGGCGGAGCTGCGCAACAAGCAGTCCAGACAGGCCGATCCAACCGCGCGGCTGGGACATCTGCTGCTGGTTGCTGCCATGGAATACCCGGAAATCGCCGCCTCGCAGGTCGAAACCCTCGCGCTTTTGCGGTTGGGATCGCTTGACAGGCTGCGCGACGCCGTTCTAGACGCCTGCTCTTCTGGGCAGTTTGTGCAGACCGACACGCTAAGGGCCGAATTGGCCGATGCCGGATACGCGGCAGAGATAAAGCGGCTCGACGGTGAGCGCAGACCCATGCGAGCGGAACTGGGCGGTATGGAGGCGTCTCCAGAGGTGAGGGCTGAGGCTTGGAAGCGGCTGGCTCACGCCTATATGGAACGAAGCGAAGCACAGACACGTCGTGATGAGGCGCGCGCCCGTCTGGACGAAGAACTCAAGCAGGCGGATTCGGAACGCTTTCGGCAGGTAGTTGACGCCTACCGGCATGAAAGCTCTCGTTCAGAATCATCCTGATGCGTATAATTCTGATTGCGCGCCCCCAGGGCGGCGCGACAAGGGACGATTAGATGAGCAAATCGGCTGAAGCCAACGACGCGACGGAAAACTCGGACGGTCCGCTGCTGGACCTGACCGACCAGTCCGTCAAGAACATGGTGAAGACCGCCAAGAAGCGCGGCTATGTCACCCATGACGAGTTGAACGCGGTGTTGCCGAGCGAGGAGTTCTCGTCCGAGCAGATCGAGGACGTGCTCGCCCAACTGTCGGAAATGGGCATCAATGTCGTCGACAATGACAGCGATGTGGATGACGACGCCGCCGAAACGCCGAAACCGGCGAAAGGTGCGGCTGCGGCGTCCACGACGTCATCGGAAGATGACGATGATGACAGTGATGACGAGGAAGAGAGCGACAGCCGCGCTGTGGCCGGCGCCTCCAAGACCGCCGTCACCGGTCTCAACACCCCGTCCTCTGCTGACCGCACCGATGACCCTGTCCGCATGTATCTGCGCGAAATGGGCTCGGTCGAGCTCTTGTCGCGCGAGGGCGAGATCGCCATCGCCAAGCGCATCGAGGCCGGTCGCAATGCGATGATCCGCGGCCTGTGCGAAAGCCCGCTGACCTTCGAAGCCATCATGGTCTGGCGCGACGAGCTGCAGGAAGGCCAGGTCCTTCTGCGTGACATCATCGATCTCGACGCCACCTATGGCGGCCAGCAGGCCGAGGCCGCTGAAGACGAGGACGAGAATGCCGATGGTACGGGCGAGGGTGAAACCCCGACGCCGGCCGGTGGCACGACGCCGAAACCGGAGTCCGATGACGAGGACGACGGCGAGGATGACGACAAGAAGTCGGAAAAGTCCGGTGAGGATGGCGACGACGAAGACGGTGAATCATCATCCAGCGATGATGATGACGATGATGATGAAGACGGTGTCTCGCTGTCGCTGTCGGCCATGGAGGCAGAACTGCGTGACGGCGTGATGGAGACACTCGATTCCATCGCCACCGATTTTGCCGCCTTCCGCAAGCTGCAGGACAAGCTGGTTGCCGCCCGCATCGAGGGCAAGGACCTGACCAAGCAGTCGCGTGAGAAATACGAGGGCTTCCAGAACGCCATCGTGACCAATCTCAACACGATGCACCTGAACAATGCCCGGATCGAGGCACTGGTCGAACAGCTCTATGCGATCAACAAGGAACGCATGGCGCTGGAGGGCAAGCTCTTGCGCATGGCGGATGCCCATGGCGTGCCGCGGGCCCAGTTCATGGACAGCTATTTCGGCAATGAGCTGAACCCGGAATGGCCGACCTCGATGGCGTCCACCTCCAAGGCCTGGGCGCGCTTCATCGATCGTGAAGGCGTTGACGCCGGCAAGATCCGTGATGATCTCGCCGATCTGACCCAGCGCGCCGGCGTGCCGATCGAAGACCTCCGCCGCATCGTCCGCACCGTCCAGAAGGGCGAGCGCGAGGCCCGTGTGGCCAAGAAGGAAATGGTCGAGGCAAACCTGCGTCTCGTCATCTCCATCGCCAAGAAATACACCAATCGCGGCCTGCAATTCCTGGATCTGATCCAGGAGGGCAATATCGGTCTGATGAAGGCCGTCGATAAGTTCGAATACCGCCGCGGCTACAAGTTCTCGACCTATGCCACCTGGTGGATCCGCCAGGCGATCACCCGCTCGATCGCCGACCAGGCCCGCACCATCCGTATCCCGGTGCACATGATCGAGACGATCAACAAGATCGTCCGCACCAGCCGCCAGATGCTGCACGAAATCGGCCGCGAACCGACCCCGGAAGAGCTGGCCGAAAAGCTCGCCATGCCGCTGGAAAAAGTGCGCAAGGTAATGAAGATCGCCAAGGAGCCGATCTCTCTTGAAACGCCGATCGGCGACGAGGAAGACAGCCATCTGGGCGATTTCATCGAGGACAAGAACGCCGTCCTGCCGATCGACGCCGCTATCCAGGCCAATCTGCGCGAAACCACGACCCGGGTCCTCGCCAGCCTCACCCCGCGTGAGGAACGCGTCCTGCGCATGCGCTTCGGCATCGGCATGAATACCGACCACACGCTGGAAGAAGTCGGCCAGCAATTCAGCGTCACCCGCGAACGCATCCGCCAGATTGAAGCGAAGGCGCTGAGAAAGCTGAAGCATCCGAGCCGAAGCCGGAAGCTGCGGAGCTTTTTGGATAATTGATCCGGAGCTTGAGTTTCAGACACTGAAAAAGCCGGCCCCAGGGCCGGCTTTTTTGTGATATGGGTCTCAAATGAAACAGGGTGAAGCGCTGCGCGCGCTGTACGCAAAAATCGAGACCCAGGAAGTCGCTTGTGCCTTCTGGTGTGCTGTCTTGGAGATGCCCCGCATCCCGGATATCGCTATCGAAGCGGAAACGCACGGATATATGAGCTCTCTACGTATAAAGCGCGGCGGGGACTGGTGTTTTTCCTTGGCCCCTGCTCGAGATTGGCTCTTGTTCTATGTTCGGAGACCTGAGCTAAAGCGCTCCAAATTAGATTATGCAAGGGTCAAAAGCGTGCTTTCCCAATCTGAAGAGCGGGGTGATGGTGAAATCACTGCCCGTGTGTCGAGCGAGCAAGAAATCTTGACGATTTGCGATCTTATTCGGGACACTGTTTAGCAGGCGATCCGTTTTCGATGGGACGCGCTCCAAAGCTACATGTCCCTCCGGGTAGAGGTTCTGACCCATGCCCCTCCACCGCTTCCACACCCAGACCACCGGTCCCGGCCTCCACGAGATCACGCATCAGGCCCAACGTTTCGTATCCGAATTAAAGCCGTCCGACGCACTCCTCACCATCTTCGTGCGCCATACCTCCTGCTCACTTGTCATCCAGGAAATCGCCGACCCCGACGTTCAGCGGGACCTGCAGGCCTTCTTCGCCCGGCTGGTGCCGGTCGGTGACGACCCGTCCATGTCCTGGCTGGCGCATACGGCGGAGGGGCCGGATGACATGCCGGCGCATATCAAGGCGGCGCTGACCCAGACATCGCTCGGGATTCCGGTTGCCGACGGGCGACTCATGCTGGGGACCTGGCAGGGGATTTATCTGTTCGAGCACCGTCATCGGCCGCACCGGCGCGAGATTGTCCTGCACCTGACCGGCTGACGATAGCCGGTCCCCCCAAAGGATCAGCGCGGCCGGGCTGTAGCCGGGCGGGCAGATCGACGAAGAATGGTGCCCATCAACAGGCGCCGCATGGTGCGTTCGAGCCCTTCGGGGCTCAGCGGTTTCTCGGTATGGGCGTCAAATCCGAGCATGGCATAGCGATTGACCTGATCCGCCATGACATTGGCGGTGAGGGCGACGACGGGGGTCGGCAACCGGCCCTGGTCGCGCTCGAAGGCGCGGATTTCGGTGACAGCATCCTCGCCGTTCTTCACCGGCATCTGAATGTCCAGCAGAACCAGGTCGTATTGTTCGTTGAGGAAGGCCGTGACCGCTTCGGCGCCGTTCTCGACCATGGTCAGGTCGACCGCCAGCTTGTCGAGATAGGCTTTCAGGACGAGCCGGTTGGTGAGGTTGTCCTCGGCCGCGAGAATGCGCGCCGGGCGGCCGTCCACCCGCAGTGGCCCGCCGATCGCGATGAGGTCCGGCGGGCGCTGAGACGCGGTGTCGGCGGCGACCGGTGCCAGGGGCAAACTGACCGTGAAGGTCGTGCCCTGACCGGGGACGCTGGAGACGTCGATGGTGCCGCCCATCTGGTCGGTCAGGCCCTTGCAGATTGCCAGCCCCAGGCCTGTTCCGCCGAAACGGCGAGTGGTCGAGCTGTCAGCCTGCACGAACTTGTCGAACACGGACTGGCATTGTTCATCGCTCATGCCGATACCCGTATCGCTGACGACCAGCTCGACCCTGTCGTCATCCGGCGCATCGGTTGCGGGGCCGAGCGTCATGCGGACCGTGCCGGTGGCCGTGAACTTGATCGCGTTGGCGACCAGGTTGTTGGCGATCTGCGACAGGCGCAGCGGGTCTCCATGACGCGACAGGCCATCTCGGTCGGTCACCTCGACCTCAAGCGTCAAGCCCTTCTTGGCCGCATTGTCCCGATACAGCGCCTCGACCCGCGATCCAATGATTTCAAGATCAAAGGGTGCCGAGTCGAGTTCGAACTGACCGGCCTCGATCTTGGACAGGTCGAGAATGTCGTCGAGCAGGTGCATGAGCGTATCGCCGGAGCGGACGATCACGTTGAGCTTGCTGTTCACGTCGTCGGGCAGGTCCTTGTCGGCCAGAACGCGCGCCATGCCGAGAATGCCGTTCATCGGGGTGCGGATTTCGTGGCTCATATTGGCCAGGAAGTCGGACTTGGCGCGGTTGGCCGCATTGGCGCGGTCGCGCGCCTCGATAAGGTCGGTGATGTCGGTGATGGACCCGGCCATTCGCACTGCTCGCCCATCATTTCGCTGGGCGATGCCGCGGGTCCGGAACCAGCGATACTCGCCATTGGCGCATCGGAAACGGATCTGGAGATCGTAGTCTGATCCGGTTCTGATGTGGGCCTGCAAGGCTTTGGCCGAACGCTCCAAATCATCCGGATGGACATCCGCCGCATAGTCGGAAGCGTCGAAATGCGCTGCCTCCTCCGGGTGGCCGAGCAAGGCCCGCAGTCGCGGGGAATGGTACAGTGCGCGCCGTTGAAGGTCCCAGTCCCAGAAGCCATCGGCTGATCCGCGAACAGCCAGCGCCATGCGTTCGCGGTTGCGTTCCAGCTCATCGAATGCGGATTCCCGCTCCAGGGTGAGCTCGGTCTGGCGGGCCTGGCCACTGAGCAGGAGATGTGTGCCAAATCCGATCCCGATCGACAGCAGGACGCCAAGGCCGAGCAGGAAGATCGGGATTGAGGTGAACTCTTCCGCATAGAGCGGGGCGGCCGGGTAAAGGCTGACGGTCCAGACAGAGCCGGGCAGGGCGACGGTGCGTTGGGCTTCCAGCCGGAGGCTGACCGGCGTGCCTGATTCATGGATCAGCTCGCCGGCCTCGTTGACGCGAATGGCGACATAATCGACGTATTCACCTGGCAGCCCCGCCGCCACCATGTTGGCAGCGTCGAACACGCCGACAATCAACCCGTCGAAACTGTCACCGTCAAAGAGTGGGAAATAGGCGAGAAACCCGGTTCCACCCTGGATGAAGTCTATCGCGGCGCTGTTGTTGGCACGCCGGGAATTGACGGCCTGCATGACCGCACGGGCCCGGCTTTCCTCGAACAGGATATCGAGGCCGATCACGGCTTCATTGCCGGCTACCGGCTCGACCCACTCCAGGGTGAAGTCCGGATTGGCCCATTGAACCGAACGCAACTCGTTATGGTCGTCGACATAATTCAGCGCATCAGCCCGCCACTCGGACTGGTCCGTGCCACCGGCCCGAATCCAGCGATTGGCCATCCGCTCCAGACCCGCCAGGTTAATCTCGACCCGTTCGGTCAGATTGAATTGGAGGCTGGCCGCGATCTCCTCGAGATGAACGCGTACCGCGTAATGCTCCTGCGACCGGACATGCAGCGACAGGGCGGTGAAGACCACAAGGCAGAAGAATGCCGCGCTGAGCGGGATGAGCAGTCGGTAGCGTGGCATGGGGTGACCTCGGCTGGCCCCAAGACATACTACCAGGGTTAATTCCCGCTTTACGGTCCTGCCAGCGCGGCGGCGACCCGTTCCGCGTCAGGTCTTTGCAGCGGCTTCGCGACGGCGCTTCAGCATGCCGCCAAACCAGCGTGTGAGGAACCAGCCTGTCGGCACGATCACGATCAACCAGGGCAGGAAACCGGCGAGGAAGGTGAGCATGTTGGCCAGCCCGCGGGCAAAATTGCCGGTCAGATTGCGCAAGGCGCGATCGAGCGGGTCGAAGGCGCTGCGGGAGACCGGCTCGACGCGTGAGGTGTAGTTCAGCGTCAGCGCCGACATGGAGACGCGTCCCCGCATGGCCCGGATTTGTGCTTCCGAGCCTTCGATATCGCCCTGGACCCGGGCCAGTTCGCGCTCGACCTGGACCATTTCCTCGACCGAGGCGCCAGGGCGTTCCAACAGGGCGGTCAGGCGGGTACGCAATGTGCGCTTGGCTTCGAGCCGCGCTTCCATGTCATAGATGGTCGAGGTCAGGTCCTGTGCCGACTGGGACTGGTTGCGGATCCGCCCGTCGGCAGCATCGACGTCGTCCGCCAGGCCGCCGCGGAAAGTCTCGATCCAGACCGGGAGCGCGCGCAGGGACAGGGTCCCGGCGACGCCATGGCCTTGCTCATAGACATTTGCGTTGATCACTTGGCATGTGTCGGCGCCAGCACCCAGGCAGGCCTCACGGTGGCGATCAATCAGGCTTGCGGTGGCGTCCGCCGGGGTCTCGAGCTGATAGTTGAAACTGTAGGCGATCAGCCGCTGCACCACATCGTCGACCTGCGGGCCGCCAGATGATTGTGCGTTGTCCAGCGAGGGCGGCGGAGGCGGAGCCGGTTGTGGAGCGCTGGCCATGAAACCGTCTCGGGCCTGACGCGAACCGGTGACGGTGACCTCGTCGGAGATCGCGTACATGCGCTCCCCGGCCCCGGCCTCGGCCTCGTCATAGCTACCATCCTCGCAGCCAGCCAGGAGGCCGGCGGCCAGCAAGCCGATCAACGCAACATGTTTCATTCAGTATCCCTTTGACCGTCGGTCGTTTCAGGTTTCATCGCCGGCGATCAGCCGTTCATAGCTGTCGACGAGCGCCAGATAGGGCGGCACAGGCGTGTTCTGGATGCCCGACCCCGTGTCGACCGCCATCTTGATCTCGAAATGCAGATGAATTGTGGTCGCGGTGTCACCGAATTCGTTGGAGACATAGCCAAGACGTTCGCCGCGCTCGACCGTGTCACCGGCTTCCACCAGCAACGTGTCCTTGTCGAGATGGAGATAGGTGTAGCGGACACCGTCATCGGTCATCAGACGAACCGAATAGGTGCCGATCGAGGTGATGGTTCCGGCCGCGGTGGCAACCGCCCAATGGGTGTCGTCCTGGCAGCTGGCCGGGCGGATGTCCTGCCCCTGGTGGCCGACACCGGCCGGGCACATCGGCGTTCCATAGCCGCGTGTTTCGCAGAAATTGTCGCGCCAGGCGTAGGCGTAATTGTCGGCATTGCACTGGCCGCCCGCCGGCCCGAGATAGCCGCCATAGCCGTAGACCTGGCTGTTGGCATAGGCCTGTCCGGCTTCCATCGGAAAGCGCATGTCAGGGGCATAATTGATCTGCACCGTCTGGCCGGTGCCGGAGTCTTCGACCAGGTCGCCGGCCGGCATGTAGGCGAAGAGGTCGCCGGCATCATCCACGGGATCGGCCGGTGGTTCGGGTTCCGGTTCTGGTTCCGGTTCAGGGTCCGGTTCTTCAGGTTCGACGGGCTCCGGCTCTGGCTCGACCGGCTCGGGTTCGATGACTTCGCTGCCCGCGGACGGTGCCGGGGCATCCTCGATCGGCCACCAGATCATGGCAGCAATACCGGCTGCGGCGACGGCGGCGGCGAGAGTGAGTTCGGCTTCGCGGGACATCACTGGCCTCCCGCGTCGGGCGTACCGGCGGCAATGATCAGCGAGTTGGCCAGGTTGCGGATATAGGCATCGGTCGCGCAGCGCGTATCGCCGGTCGGGCTGTCACATTCCACCGTGATGGAATAGGCAGCCCCGTAACGGTTGAAGCTCAGCTCGCGGCCATATTCGGTCTCGCTGACGCGATAACCGTCGCCATTGGTGGCATTGAGGCGCCGTGTGCTAAGCGGGTCGGGCGCTCTGGCGTGGGCCAGCCGGGTGCCGAACACCTCGATGACGAGGCCCGGCGCGGTGACCGACAATGTGTAGAAATTCTCCTGCGGGAAAAGCAGGATCCTGGCCTCATTGCCGACGCCGAGGGCATCGCGTCCCGGCATCAGGACTGGCAGTCGGGTGGCGACAACGCCGGCCGCTTCCGGATTGGTCGGACGGGCGAATGGCAGGCTGCCTTGCGAGACGGCGGCCACGGTGTCGAAGCGCCGGTATTCGCGGGCCTGGAGCTGCACATCCTCGCTGGCCTCGCCCCAGTTGATTGCCATCGGCACGGGCGCGTCAGGCCGCGGCTCCCGGGTTGGTTGCTGCAGGGTCACACGGCGAAGAACCGACGTGTCGAGCTGGCTCGGCACTGTCTGTCCGGTCGGTGCGGTGCCCGGCGGCGTGCCTGTCGGTTGTTGCTGTGCCGGCGAGCCGGCGGTGACCAGCACCATCGCGGCAAGCGGGGCCATAAAGGTCAATCGGGACGTCATGCTCATCTCCCCAGCAAAAGAGTATAGCCGGTTTTTGCACGTCCTGCATGAACCTTCGATGAGGCCTCCTTGTAATTGGCGTTCATGTGCCGTCGGTTCGGACAGGGCCGGCTCGCGTCCGGGCATGAAAATCGGCCGCGAGAACCAACATTGTTGTGATCCGCACATACGGTGGCCAAGCGTTGAAATTTGTCGCGCCAACCCGTATGTGCACCGCAATATGTTGTTGTTGGAGGAGCGCCATGCGCCTCACCATGATGAAATGCAAACTGCACCGGGCCACGGTGACCCAGGCCGACCTTCACTATGAAGGTTCGATCTCGATCGACCGCGACTATCTCGAGGCGGCGGGTATCCTGCCGCACGAGCAGGTTGATGTGCTCAACATCAATAATGGCGAGCGCTTCACCACCTATGCCATCGAGGCTCCACGTGGCAGCCGGACTTTCGGCATCAATGGTGCAGCGGCACGCCTGGCGCAGGTCGGCGATCGCATCATCGTGGTTGCCTATGCCGCAATGGAGGCCGCCGAGGCCGAGCAGCATGACCCGGTCGTGGTCCTGCTGGACGAGCACAACAAGGTCATCGCCAAGCCCCAGGCGGCCTGATCCAGCTTACTGATTACTGGTTGATGCAGAAATCAGCGCTGACCGTGGCGGTGAGTGTCAACTCCCCGGCAGCCACAGGTGTCGACATGCTGTCAGACATGGCCATCATCCGGCTTTCATAAACCGGCTGCGGGCGGTAATTGCTTTCGCCCATCCGGCGGATCCCGCACAGTTCGAACCCAGCCGCACCGGCGAACAGTTCGGCCTTGGCCAAAAGGGCCGCGATCGCTTCGCGACGCGCATTGTCCAGAGCGTCGTCAGTGTCTTCCGCGCCAAAGGTCACGCCGTTGATATTGTTGGCGCCAGCGGAGACCATCGCATCGATGACCTGACCAACCCGGCTTGTGTCGCGCACCTTGGCGGAGACCTGATTGCGGGTTTCGTAGCCGATGATCGTGCGCTCGATCTGGTTGGGGGCCTGGCGGTCGGCATAGACCGGCGACACCGACAGCTGGGCCGTTTGCATGTCATCATTGTCGACGCCGGCCCGACGCAGGGCGTCAAAGACCCGGCTCATGGCCGCCGCGTTGGCGCGGACGGCATCCTGGGCCGTCTCGGCGCGGCTCACGACGCCGGACGAGACCGTCGCGAATTCCGGCGCGATCTGCACTGTTGCGCTCTCTGACAGGGACAGGGTCGGCTCGCTCTCACCGGCCTGGGCGAAAGCGGGCGCGGCGAGGCTGGCGACGAGGGCGGTCGAGGTAATCAGGGCGCGGATCATGCACAAAACTCCGTGGCGAATGCGCCGACCGCTCCGGGATGGAGGCGGCGGCTTGTTGGCGTTGATGGCGACTCTAACATCTTCGCGCCTGAGCGCACGCTGAACGCCCGCGGTCCAATTTCGCCATCATGATGTCAAAGCCGTAATATTGCCTGCACACTCGTCTTGGCGCGCCCGCGAAGAGCCAGTAACCATGGGCCTACGCTTTAACAGCGGGGCCTGTAGCTCAATTGGTTAGAGCCGGCGGCTCATAACCGCTTGGTTGGGGGTTCGAGTCCCTCCGGGCCCACCATCTTCCCGATCTCACGGCTGCCCGCTTCGCGGACGCCTCCGATGGGGCGGCCTGCCTGACGTGCTTTTGGCCGGCCGGCGCGCGGTCGCGCTTGCGAACCCTGCGGGTTCGATGTTGGTTCGTCCAGCTCCACCACCCTTCGCCCTGCGGGCTTCGGGTGGCACGCCACCCGCAGCGCGCACCTGGGGCGAAGAGGTGCCCTCCGAAGCCTTGGCGAAGGAGGGCGATCGCCACCACCGCTCTGGCGAAACTTACAAGCTGTGAGCTCCGGACGCGTGCCACCTGCGGCGCCTCCGATGAGACGCCATCGCGGTTGGCCTGTGACACCAACGCCGCACCGCAGCGGGCATCTCATACCCCGTACAACTTCTTTCGTGACGGCCCGTGCGACTCCGCGCATGGGTGCCGTGTTTTGGACAGCTACCCGTTCGACTTGTCGATTGAGTCGGGCTTCGGCAGCTGGCCTCGCAATTTTACGGCGCCGTTCGGGACAAGCCGCGCCGAAATATCGAACAGGGGACATCATGTACCGTAGTTTTCTCGCGCTTGGCGCGAGCGTTATTGCGCTTTCATCGACCGGATCTGTTGCTCGGGCTGATGACGACGCCCGTATCGAGGCGCTCGAAGCGCGAATCGAGCAATTGGAAGAGACCAATCGCCGCCTGCTCGAATTCCTTGAAGCCCAGGGCGCGATGGAGGGGAGCGCGTCAGCTCACAGCGCGCCGCACACGGCCCCGCACACCTCTCCTCACAGTGCGCCGCACGCGGCTCAACATCATGCCGCATCCGGCGATGCGCCGGCGCAGGTCGCCAATGCCGATCATCACACGGCGCACCAGGACACTTATCGTCAGAATTTCGTTGGGCTGAGCACGCAGTACAGCTTTGACGTGCTCGACCATGCCGAGGGCATCAATCAGCGCCAGCTGATCCAGCTCCAGGCGATGCAGAACGGTCAGCTGGACAATCGCGTCACGCTGAGCGGTGGTGTGACGGTTCTGGCCGATTATCAGCGCTCGAATTCGGACACCAAGTTTGGCTGGCTGATGCGCCACCCGACCTCCGCCAACCAGATCGGTGAGGAAGTCTCCGAAATGGTCGTGCATTCCGCACAGCTGGCTGCCACGGCCCGTGTTGCCGAGAATGTCACCGCCTATGTTGAATTGCTCTATAATCCGGAACAGAGCTTCGGTTCGGGCACGATCACCGATCTCAACCGTAACCAGGTCCAGGTCCGCAAGGCCTGGGTGATGTATGGCAATCTCGACAATTCGCCGATCTATGCTGCACTCGGCAAGATGGACACGCCTTTCGGGCTCAACGACACGGTCAGCCCCTTCACCAATTCGACGACCTGGCACTCCTTCGCCGGTCTCGCCTATGGTGGCCTGGTTGGCTATTACAATGACGGCCTGCACATCCGCGCCATGGGCATCCAGGGCGGCGCCCAGTTCCGCGCCGCCAATGCGCCGGTGCAGGGCACGAATGTCCCCTCGCGGGTGAATAATTTCGCTATCGACGCCAATTACACCACCTCGGTCGGCGCGGATGGCTCGATCATGGTGGGGGCCAGCTACGAGCATGCCAGCCCGTATTGCCAGGCCTATCCGGTCTTCCACTTCAACCCGTGCGACGACAATAATCCGGCCTATGCGGTCTATAGCCGTGTGACGCTGGGTGCTTTTGAATTCCTCGGTGAGTTCCAGGAAACCACGGATGTCTGGCCAGGTTCGGCCGTGCCGGATCCGACCAATCCGCTCAGCGTGTTTGAAGCGCGCGAGACCAGTTCCTGGGCTGTGGGTGGCCGCTACGGGATGGATGTCGGCGCGGAAAGCCCGCTCGATATTTCGTTCGAATTCAGCCGCTTCCGGGCCGGTGATGACGGCGCGCCCTGGGAGCGTCAGGACCAGTATGTCGCTGGCCTGTCCTACTTCCTCGCGCCGGGCGTGAACATGTTCGGTGAGTATATTCACACTGATGGCTGGGTCCCGCTCAACTTCCTCAGTGGTGGCAATCTTCCCAATGGTGCCACCTGGTCCGAGCGCGATGCCACAACCGACATCCTGGCCTTCGGTATCCAGGCCACTTTCTAGCGGACCGGACAGGAATGACACGAGAAGCGCCGTCCCGCAGGGGCGGCGCTTTTTTGTCGGGAGTTGTTGTCGGGTTCGGGATTGCGGGTGTTCTGCCGGCGTGTGCATTGGATGCACAAACGGGGGTTGTTGTCGCGCAGGCAGGGAGTCATCTTCCGCCCCAGGGGGAGAAATCTACATGTTGGAATCTGTACTGATCGCGGCCGCGTTCGCCGTGACAAACCTTATGCAGGTGCCGGCGCCTGCGAATGCAGAACCGGTCAATCAGTGTCGCGCCTTCGAGCATGATGATGGGTGGCAACCCAGCGCCGCCTATCACTGGGTTGATGTCCTGCTGGATATCTCCGCGAGGGATGTGGTCAGTTTCGGCGCCCGTCCCACTGTTCTCTCGCGGCAGATGGCTATCGTGCAGACCGCCGTTTTCGACGCCTGGGCAGCCTATGACGCGACCGCTGTCGGGACGCGCTATGGCGCGAACCTGCGGCGTCCGGTGTCGGAGCGGACCGACGCGAACAAGCAGACCGCGATTGCCTTTGCCGCCTATCGAAGCCTGATCGACCAGTATCCGGCCCAGGCCGAATATGCGCGTGAGCAATTCATCGCCGCCGGTTATGATCCGGACAATCAATCCCGTGATCCTGCCACCCCGGAGGGGATTGGCAATCTGGCAGCCGCGGCCGTATTGCAGGCGCGGCATCATGATGGCGCCAATCAATTGGGCGATGAAGCCGGTTCGGACGGCGAACCCTATTCGCAATACATCATGTACCGTCCGGTCAATCATCCCGATGTCATCGTCGATGCGGATCGCTGGCAACCCATTCCGGCCTCGGATGGCGAGGGCGGTGTTCGGGTCCAGACCTGGCTGACCCCGCACTGGTATCGCGTCGCGCCGTTCGGACTGGACAGTGCGGATCAGTTCCGCGCGCCGCCGCCGCCTCTGGTGGGCAGCCAGCAATTGCTCGACGAGGCCAATGAAGTCGCCGAGATGAATGCCAATCTGACCGATCAACAAAAGGCGCTGGTCGAATTCATGCGCGACGGACCGGCCTCAACCGCCCAGTCCGGGCACTGGTTGCAGATGGCGCAAGTTGTGTCCTGCCGCGATCGCAATGATCTCGACACGGATATTCGCATGTATTTCGCGGTCGCCAATGTGGCGATGGACGCCTTCATCGCGTCCTGGGATTCCAAGATCTACTATGACACCTCGCGGCCCTGGACGCTGATCCGGCACTATCATGGCGACAGGGTAATTGAGGCCTGGGGCGGGCCGGGTCTCGGTACGACCGAAATCCCGGCCAGTGAATGGCATCCCTATTCGCCGCGGACATTTCCGACGCCGCCCTTTGGTGGCTACCCTTCGGGGCACTCAACGATTTCCGGCGCGGCAGCAGACACGCTGGCCCGCTTCACCGGTGATGACCATTTCGGTTATTCGGTGAGGGTTGAAGCCGGCTCGGCGACCGAGCCGGGCTTCGAGCATCCGCCGGTCACGCTTGAATTCCCGACCTTTTCCGGCACGGCTGACGCGGCCGGCATTTCCCGTCTGTATGGCGGCTATCATATCATGGCCGACAATCTGGAAGGTTTGGCGATGGGGCGCCGTGTGTCGGCTCATGACTGGTCGATCATCCAGTCCTATTTCGATGGAACGGCGATTGTGCCGAATCCCCTGGGCGAGCCTGAGGCCCGCTAGCGCGGGCGGGCGGAGCGGCAGGCACGCAGAGCGAACTCGCAATCGGCAGGGCGAGCTCGCAATCGAAGGTGGGAAATCGTCCGGAACACACTGATTTGTTAACCCTGGCGGGCTATATTCCATCTCACTTGAGTAGGGATAGCGTACCATGCTGTGGAGACAGATCGACCGTTGGACCGGGGCCGACCCGCTCGTCGATTTCGACTACGCGATCAAATCGCGTATCGCCGTGGCCTATTCGACGATCTTCACCTTGATGGGCCTGGTCAATGCGGGCGTACTTGCTTTTGTGCTCGATGGCCGTCCGGGCATGGTCGAGCTTGGCCTGGCGTCGGCAGCCCTGGCCGGGACGGTCGGCTTCACCGGTCTGAAGCTGCGTCGACCCAATGCGACGATCGCGGTCATGATCCTGCTCGCCTCCCTGGTCTTGTTCGCAGCGGCCTGGGCCAATCGAGGGTCTTTCCCGCCGGCCACACTCTATCTCCCCGGCATTGTGCTGGGCGCCTATATCGCCTGGGGCGCACGCGCGGCGTTCTTCGCCATCTTCCCGCTGGCCGCCTATTTCGGGCTCATCATGAGCACGGCCCAAGTGGCGGAGGTTGGGCGTTTCGGGTTCAACCCGTCCGAATTGCTCGACATGCTGGTGGCTGCCGGAGCGCTGTCCTGCGTCTGGATCGTCCTGTTCGGGTCCAGTTTCCGATCGGCCACGACGGATGCCCAAAGCGCATTGGCGACCGCCAATCAGCAGTTGGAAACAGCCTTGATCGCGGCTCAGCAGGCCAATCGGGCCAAATCTGATTTCATAGCCAATATGAGCCATGAGGTTCGCACGCCGCTCAATGGTGTCATTGGCATGACCAATGTCCTGCAAGCGGACCCCGCTCTGAATGAGGATCATCGCCGAAGTCTCGAACTGATCGATGACAGCGGCAAGGCGTTGCTCGAATTGCTCAATGGCATTCTCGACCTGTCCAAGATCGAAGCGGACGCGCTCGAGCTGGAGAGTCGCGAGTTTGATCTGGCGGGGTTGATCCGCAGTACGACCGACCACTGGCGTCCGCAGGCGGAAAGCAAGGGCGTTGCCGTGACGGTCAACAACCAGCTCGGCGACCCGGCCTGTGTGCGCGGTGACCCCATCCGCTTGCGCCAGGTGATCAACAATCTTTTGGGCAATGCCGTGAAGTTCACCCATGCTGGCCGGGTCAGCGTGTCACTCGCGGCTGTTGGCGAGGCGCGCGATGGCAAGACTCGTGTGCGCCTGGCTGTCAGAGACACCGGAATTGGTATTCCGGGCAACAAGCAGGACACGATTTTCGACCCGTTCAACCAGGTCGATGCAACGGTGACCCGGCGTTATGGCGGGACCGGTCTCGGGCTGGCTATCTGTCGTCGGCTCGTGTCGAAGATGGACGGCAAGATCACCCTGTCGAGCAAGATGGGTCGCGGCTCGACTTTCACGGTCGATCTGCCCCTGGAGCAGGTATCGGCGAGCGAGCCGGAGACCGTCGAGCGCAGCGTCGTGCCGCTTGAGCCGATCAACGCGCCTGGCCGGGTTCTGGTGGTCGATGACGTGATGACCAACCAGTTGGTGATCAAGGCCATGGTCCAGCAGATCGTGAAGGCGGATGAGCTGACGGTGGATTGTGCCTCCGGCGGTCGCGAGGCTGTCAACAAGGCGACCTCACTGGCCTATGACGTGGTGCTGATGGACATCCAGATGCCCGAGATGGACGGTGTCAGTGCCATGCAGTGCATTCGCGACACCCGCAAATCCGCTGACGCCCGGATTGTGGCGGTCACGGCGCTGGCATCGGATGATCATCGCCGTGAATTCCTGGCAGCGGGCTTTACCGACTATCTGCCCAAGCCGGTCGAAATCAGCGAGCTGCGACGTGTGCTCGAACACGCGCTTGTCATCGATCGCCGCCCTGATGACGTCCGCCCGGAAGAAAGCCGGGCGCTGCGGACCTGAGACCTAGATTTCAGCCACGATCAAATGCGGTCCGCCGGCAGCCAGCGCGCGTTGCAGCGCGGTGTCGAACTCGCCGGCCGTCCGGGCACCCCGGGCCGGCACACCAAACCCTTCCGCCAGCTTGATCCAGTCCATCTTCGGATTGTCGAGTGAGAGCATTTGCTGGGCCGCCGGTCCGGGGTCGCCGGCTCCAACCCGTGCGAGTTCGACATTGAGCACCAGGTAGGAATGGTTGGCGAAGACCACATTGATGACGTCCAGCTTTTCCCGGGCCTGGGTCCATAGTGCCTGTAGCGTATAGGCGGCGGCGCCATCTCCGCACAGCGCAAAGACCTGCTTGTCGGGACAGGCCATGGCGGCGCCGATAGCCTGCGGCATGCCCGAGCCGATGGCCCCGCCGGTCAGGCACAACCAGTCATGGCGCGGACCGTGCTCGATCCAGGGGAAAACGCCCATGCCGGACGTCGTCGCATCATCACAGATGATGGAGTCCTCGGGCATGTGGCGCAGCAGGGAAATACCCACATAGCCGGGATTGAGTGCTTCGTCGGGGAAGAGCTTGGGCGCTTGTGACCGTGCCGGCAGGTCGGGCGCGGCCTGGCGGGTGGCAAGCGCGTCCGCGACGGCCTGCAAGCCCGCGATCACGTCGTCCGCCGGGCCGGCCAGTGTCTCGGTCCTGGCACCCGCCGGGGTCAGTTCGCCGGGTTGGTCGGGATAGGCAAAGAAGGCGACGGGCGGTTTGGAGCCGGCGATGACCATCAGGTCGGTTTCGCCAAGCTCTTCGAGCGCCTGTTCGCCGAAATAGCCGAGGCGCTTTGGTGACACGCGGCCATGTCCCCGCGCGATGCGTGGTACGAATGTGTCCATGAACAACCGCGCGCCGGTGGCGTCCGCGATCCTGCCGGCCGCCATAAGGCCCGCTTCGCGGCAGGCATCATTGCCCAGGAAGATGACCGGATCCCTTGCAGCACGCAGGGCAGCGACGACCGCTGCGATACGGACCGGGTCGACGGGATCGAGGCCGGGCACGGGTTGGGCCTCCAGCACGCTGGGTTCGGCGTCGGACCAGGCGCAATCGGCTGGCAGGATGAGCGAGGCGACGCCGCGCTCCGGACCGTAGGACTGTTGCACCGCCTCCACGGCCATTGTGGAGAGGTCCGACGGGGCAGCCACGCAGCCCACCCAGCGCGACATCGGGCGGCAGACCCCGGCCGCGTCCGATGTCAGGGGCGCGTCGAGCCTGATGTGATCGCGGGCATGATCGCCGACAATGTTGACAACCGGCGCATAGGCCCGGCGGGCATTGTGAAGGTTGGCGAGGCCATTGCCGGCGCCGGGGCCCAGGTGGAGCAGGGTGCAGGCCGGCTTGTCGGCCATGCGGGCATAGCCGTCCGCCGCGCCGGTCGCGACGCCTTCAAACAGACACAGGACCGAGCGCATGCCGTCGGTACGGTCGAGCGCGGCGACCATGTGCATTTCCGACGTGCCCGGATTGGTGAAGCAGACCTCCACGCCCTGATTGATGAGCGTGCGGACAAGGCTCTCGGCTGCAAACATGGATCGACCCCGTTGAGATGGTTTGTTGGTGTGTTGGGTGCGAGTCTAGCGCGGCATGCGGACAAAGTCCGGTGTCAAATCCGCCAGGCGCGTTGCACCGACCAGGGCCATGTCCCGCTCCAGCGCCGACACCAGAATGTCCAGCGCCCGTTCGACGCCAGCCTGGCCACCCGCTCCCAGGCCGAACAGGTAGGGTCGTCCGACCGCGACAGCCGTGGCACCGAGTGCGAGGGCCTTGATGATGTCGGTCCCGCGCCGGATGCCGCCATCAAGGATGACCTCCGCCTGACCATCAACCGCCGCGACAATGTTGGCTAGCGTGTCGATGGTCGCCGGGGCGGTGTCCAGCTGACGGCCACCATGATTGGAGATCCACACCGCGTCGGCGCCGGCATGGACACAACGCAAAGCATCGTCCGGTCGGGCGATGCCCTTGATCGCAAACGGCCCGCCCCAGGCTTCCTTTATCCACTTGGCGTCCTCCCAGGTCACCGTGCGGTCGAACTGGGAATTGAGAAACTGGATGATCCCCATCCCGCCGGTATCCATGTCGGCCCAGTTCGCGGCGAGGATTTCCGGCGTGGTTGCCATGTCCCAGAGATAGCCCGGGCGAGCGAGGACCTGGCTGATCGTCTTGGCATTGATCTTCGGCGGGATGGTGAAGGCGTTGAGATGGTCACGCTCGCGATTGCCCGCGACGGGGACATCGACGGTCAGGATCAGCCCGGTGAAGCCGGCCGCTCTGGCCCGTTCCATCGCCTGTTCCACAAGCGTCCGGTCTTTCCAGACGTAAACCTGGAACCATTTCGGCCCGTCCGTGTGCTGCGCGATTTCCTCGATCGTGGTCGAGGCGAGGGTGGAGAGGCAATAGACCAGCCCGGCCTTCTTAGCTGCCCTCGCCACGGCCGCTTCCCCGGCGCGCGGATTGAACAGGCGCTGGGCGGCTGTCGGTGTGACGATGATCGGCGCCTTGCTGGTGGCGCCCATGACCGTCGTTTCCAGCTCGATCTTCGAGACATCCACGAGCGATTTGAAGTTCAGCTCGTAATCGCCATAGCGGCGGTCATTGCGACCCAGCGTGATCTCGTCATCGGCGCCGCCATCGATATAGTCGAACACCATTCGCGGCAGTCGCTTGCGGGCCAGCGCCCGCAGCGCCTCGATATTGTGGGCATTTTCTATCGCTGTCATGGGCGGGAGCGTTGGCCGCTTCCCGCCCCAGCGTCAAGCCTCGACAGGCTCTGGCAGTGCGTCATCCTTGCGGCGCTTTTCCGGTTTGATGCCGAAGAAGAGCGCGTACAGGACCGGCACCGCGATCATGGTCAGAACGGTGGCGAAGGTCAGCCCGCCGATAATGGTCACCGCCATGCCCTGGAAGAAGGCATCGCTGATCAGCGGCGTCATGCCGAGGATCGTGGTGCTGGCGGCCAGAAGGACCGGCCGCAGACGACTGATCGACCCATCGCGCACCGCCACCAACCGGTCAGACCCGCCGCGGATCCGCATGTCGATCTCGTCGACCAGCACGATCGCGTTCTTGATCAGCATGCCGGACAGCGACAACAGGCCCAGAAGGGCGGTGAAGGAGAAGGCGACATTGGTGGCCAAAAGACCGATCACCACCCCGTTCACCGACATCGGCACCACAGCCCAGATGATCAGCGGCTGGCGGATGGTCGCGAACAGTAGGAAGGAGATGGTCAGCATCGCAATGAAGGTGAGCGGCAGCTGTCCGCCCAGCGAGGCATTGGCTTCGGCTGACGCTTCATACTCGCCGCCCCATTCCAGCGAATAGCCGCGCGGCAATTCGATGGCCGCGAGCACCGGCTGGAAGCGGGCAAAGCCCTCGGCGGCGGTTTCCCAGCCATGCGGGTTGGCCCGCACCGAAATCGTCCGGGTCCGGTCCCGCCGCTGGATCAGCACGTCTTCGAACTCCAGCGTGAATTCCGACACGATCTGGCTGATCGGGACATAGGCCGCCTGTTGCGGGCTCCAGACCAGACGGTCATCGAGATAGGCCGGATCGGCGCGTTCTTCTGCCGGTGCGCGGGCGAGGATCGGGATCAGGGTCTCGCCTTCGCGATAGACGCCGATCTGATTGCCGTCGGTGGCGAAGCGCAGCGCATTGGCGATATTCTCACGGGTCACGCCGATGGTCTGCGCCGTCTCCTCGATGATGACCGGGCGCAGGACCGGGGTGCGATTGCGCCAGTCGGTGCGGATGTCGATGACATCGGCATCGGCTGCGAGGGCGGACATCGCCTGTTCGGCCAGTTCCCGCAGGATATCGGCGTCCGGACCTGAAAAACGCGCTTCCAGCTTGGCGCCAGATGGCGGGCCGAAGACGATCCGGTCGGTGCGGATTTCGGCATCGGGGACCGTTTCGCGGACATGGGTCAAGATACGGTCGGCCAGGCCCGGGATGGACTCAAGGTCCCGGGCCCAGACGATGATCTGACCATAGGCAGTATTGGGCTGTTCAGCCGTATAGGTCAGCATGAAGCGGGTCGCGCCGGCGCCGACGAATGTATCGATCGCCGTGGTTTCCGGTTGATCGGAAACGAAACTGCCGATTTCCCGCATGGTGGCGTCGGTGGTCAGGATGTCGGTGCCCTCAGGCAGTTCGACATTGACGTAGAAGACCGGCGTGTTGGTGGCCGGGAAGAAGGAATTGCGGACCGACCCGAAGCCGGCATAGCAGACAAATGTGATGATGATCAGCAAGGCCAGCACGACCCAGCGCCGTGACAGGGCGAGGTTCAATAGCCCGCGATAGCCATTGAACAGGCGCCCGGTGTACAGGCTCTCCTCATCATGATTGTGATCGGCGGCGGCCTGCGCTGCGGCGCGCTGGGCGGAGAAGAGGTGGAAGCCCACCATCGGCACGACGGTCACGGCGATGACCCAGCTCAACAGCAGCGAGATCGCGATCACGGCGAACAGGGAGAACAGGAATTCCCCGGTCGCATCCGGCGACAGGCCGATCCCGGCAAAGGCGAGGATGCCGATTACCGTGGCGCCCAGCAGAGGCCATTGCGTGGTGGCGACGGCTTCCTCGGCGGCTTGCATGCGCGGCTTGCCCCGCATGACCCCGGTCAACATGCCCTCGGTCACCACGATGGCATTGTCGACCAGCATGCCCATGGCGATGATCAGCGCGCCCAGGGAGATGCGCTCCATCTCCAGCGAGAACAGGCTCATGAAGAAGATCGTGCCGGCGATGGTCAGGAATAGCACGGCGCCGACGGTCAGGCCGGCCCGCCAGCCCATGAAGATGCACAACACGCCGATCACGATGGCGATCGACAGGGCGAGGCTGACCAGGAAGCTGTTGATCGCATCATCGACGACCTGGTGCTGTTGGTAGATCGGATGCAGCTCGACACCCAGCGGCAGGCTGGTCTCAAGCTCTGCCAAACGCGCTTCGACGGCATGACCGACATCGACGATATTTGCCGTCGGCAGGCCCGCGACGCCGATCGTGAAGGCGCGGACATTGTTGTGATAGATCAGCTGGGTGGGGCGCTCGACCGTGTCGCGACGAACCTCCGCAATGTCGGACAGGCGGATCGCCTGGTCACTGTCGCGCGGCGTGATCAGCAGGTTGGAAATCGCTTCCGTGCCGCCAAGCGTCTGCGGAATGTCGACCCGGACGAGCCGGTCATTCAGCGGTGCTGATCCGGCGGCGACGACGGCGTTTTCCTGTTCCAGATCCTCGAGGAGATCGGCATAGGACAGACCCAGGCGGGCAAGGTTTTCCTGCGGGATCTCGATATAGATGCGCTCGTCCGGCTCGCCCTCGACTGCGACCTTGGCGACATCCTCGACGGTCAGCAATTCGCGCCGCAACATGCGCGCCACATCGCGGATGCGACTGTCGGAATAGCCCTCGGCGGTCACGGCATAGAAAATCCCGTAAGTGTCGCCGAAATCATCATAGACGACGGGCGCGCCGACGCCGGGCGGCAGGCTGCCGACCGTGTCCCTGATCTTGGCCCTCAGCCGGGTCCAGACGGCCGGCATGTCGCCGCTGTCGATCGTGTCGTCGATCGTGACATGGATTTCCGAGATTCCCGGCGATGATTCTGACCGGATTTCATGGACTTCACCAAGCTGCTGGATGGCGATTTCCAACGCTTCGGTGACTTCCTGTTCGACCTCTTCCGCGGTCGCGCCGGGGTAGGCCGTGAAGATGATGGCTTCCTTGACGGTAAAGGCCGGATCTTCCAGGCGGCCGACATTCATGAAGCCGGCCAGTCCGCCGAGCAGGCAGAACAGGATGACCATCCAGGTCAGGACGGGCTTTTCGATCGACAGGCGCGCGAGGGCGCTGGACGGGGTGTTGGCGTTGCTCATTGCGGCTGCCCGAAGCGGGTATTGTCGGAGAGGGGACGAACGGCCATGCCTTCGTGCAGGGCGGTGACCCCGGCGGTGACAACCCGGTCACCGGCAGCAATGCCGGATGTGATGATGATCATGTCACCCTCGAAGCCGTCGCTGGTGACAGGGCGTGATCCGACCGTGCTGGTATCCGGATCAAACACCCAGACCCGCTGTGATCCGTCTGGCGCGGCAGCGACTGCGTTGAGGGGGACACGCAGTCCGAGGCTTACACTGCCACTGCTGGCAAATTCGGCGAACACCGTGGCGGTCATGCCCGGCAGGAGATTGGCCGGCATGTCACCGGGCAGGGCCGCGATGGCGCGGTAGGTGCGCGAGGCTGTATCCGGTTCGGATACCAGTTCGCGGGGCTCCAGCGGAAAAGTCTGACCCGGCAGGAAGGCGAATGCCGCGTCCAGTGAGACAAGGTCCTCGCGGTCGAAGGTGGCGACCATGCTCTCGGAAATCGGGATGGAGACGCGCAATTCCGACACATCCATCAGGCGCACCACCGGCTGGCCGGGTGAGACGATGGTGTAATTGTCGACGAGGCGGCGGCTGACCAGAGCGTCAAAGGGCGCGGTCAGGGTCGCATAACCCAGATTGCGGCGAGCCGTCTGCAAGGCAACTTCACGCAGGTCGTAATTGGTCTGGGCGCTGTCGAGGGCGGCCTGCGAGGCGATGCCGCGCTCGTGCAGGGTCTGCTGGCGCTCCAGTTCGGTATTGGCCTGCTGCAACTGCACCCGTGCTTCCCGCTCGGCGCGCTGGAAGTCTTCACGGTCCAGCGCAGCGACGAGCGTGCCCTGTTCGATCAGGACGCCCTCACTGAGCGGCAATTCGGCCAATTGTCCGCCGACCTGGAACGCCATGTCGACGCTCAGACGGGCTTCGACCCGGCCTACAAATTCATGCCGTGTCTCGCCGCTATCGGCGACCACTTCGGCGAGCTGGACCAAGCGAGGCGGCGGCGGTGGCGCGACAATTTCCTCGGAACAGGCCGCGAGGAGGAGGCTGGTGCCGAGGGCGGCGAGGAGCGGGAAGCGGGTCATTGGTAAAGCTCGTGGGTCAGGCGCACCAGCCGATCGCGGATCTGGGTGAGCTGATTTTCGGGAATGGTATCGAAGCCAAGCAGGGTCGAAAGTTTCAGCCCGTCCATGGCGAGAAGAAGAAGCCGGGCGCCGACCGGGTCCGGCGTGTCGTCGCTGAGACGCTGGAAGGTGGACGACATGAAGTCGCGGGCCGGGTCCAGCAGATCAGGGTGTTCTGCCGAGGCGGCCAGAAGCGCCATGGACAATGTCTTGCGCTCGTCATGCCGGTCGAACATGGCGTTGAAAACATGGACGAGCGGCGGCTCGCCGGCGGCATGGGCCGCGGCCTCGCAATTGGCGAAGTCCTGGCTGATATCCGCCATCATCCGCTCCACCATGCCCTTGAGCAGGGCGACCTTGTTGGGGAAATGATAGAGGACACCGCCCTTGGAGACACTGGCTTCGGCGGCGACCGCATCGATCGTCAGACGGCGTGCGCCGTCGCGACCGACCACGGTTTCGGCGGCGTCGAGAATGGTGTCCCTGGTTGAAGGTTTGCACGCAGTCATGCTGGGATTGATCCTGTATTGTTGCGGTGCACATAAACCGTCCAGACGGTACAGTCAATACCGTCCAGACGGTATAGTTCCGGCATCCCGAAAAAACTGTCAGTCGCTATCCGCTGCCAGGCCAGACGCGTGAAAGATTACAAATTCCAATTATTCTACCGGGGATTGCGGTTTGAGCGAATTGCCCGCCTTGGCTAGTGGAGGCGAAGCGCCGGCTCTTCTACAGACCGGGGATGGCACCGGGCGGGTGCCGCTACCCGGAGCAACCCATGTCCAGTTTCCTGCGCCTTTTCGCGGCTGCGAGCTTGTTGGCATCTCTCGTCACCGTTGCGCCCGTTGAAGCCTATGGCCGCGACGGTCATCGCATTGTCTGTGACCTGGCCTGGCGCTACCTGTCCGATGAAACCCGCACCGAGATCGACCGGCTGGTCGCCCAGGATCCCGAATTCGATCATTTCCGCGATGTCTGTTCCTGGGCCGATGAGGTGCGTGGTTCCACCCACCGGCACACGGCGCCCTGGCACTATATCAACCAGACCCGCGACGATCCGCATGTCGACGCCGAAGACTGCGCCGAAGGCGGCTGCATCACCTCGGCCATCGACCTGCATGCCGGCATCTTCGTCGACCGGTCGCATTCGGATGCCGACCGTCTGGAGGCCCTGAAATTTCTCGCTCACTGGATGGGCGACATCCACCAGCCCCTGCACGTCTCGATCGAGGGTGATCGCGGTGGCAATGACATCAATGTGCTGTGGCGCGGTGAGCGCCGGACCAATCTGCACCGGGTCTGGGACAGCGAAATCCTGCTCGACTACATGGCCGAGACCTGGCCCTATATCGATGAAGACGACCGCTGGGCCCAGCTGGCCGACCAGCTCGCCGCCGATATCCCGCTCAATGGCATCAGTGTCTACACACCACTCGCCCCGATCGACTGGGCCCAGGAAAGCCACGACATCGTCCGCTCACGCGGCTTTGCCTATTACTGGGCCTCTGCCGAGGAAACGATCGAGCCGGGCGATGCATACTATGCCCGCAACCTGCCGGTTTCGCTGCAGCGTCTCAAGCAGGGTGGTGTCCGCCTGGCAGGTCTCCTCAACCAGCTGGTCGAGGAGCGCCAGGTGTCCGGAACGGGCGCGGCCACGGGGTCCGGCGCGTTGAACTGATCAGTCGGCTTTGTGTGTCTTGTTTGACACGCCTTTGATCCGACCCGATTCCACCTCCGCTTTTGCTTGTTGCACTTGTTAGGGTTTGGTTAATATCCGGCCCGTGCGGCGTGCGCGTGGGGGTGAGTATGATCGACGGTGTGGACAATGCGGTGCTTTACGGTGTGGCCGGGGCCGGGCTGTTTGTCCTGATCGTGGCGGTCAGTGCCATCTCCATGCATCTCAACCGCCAGCGCGCCGTGTCTGATGAACGTCAGGTCTACAAGCTGCGCCGCAAGCGGGTGGCGCGCTATGAGGACGCCAAGAAGGACTACGAGAAATTCCGCAAGAAGATCGAGAGCGGCAATACCGTCCTGATCGATCTCATCCATGATCTGGGCGATGATTTTGTCGGTCGCGACAGCGCCCAGCAGCAGATCGCCTTTGACGAGGCCTTCGAGGCCGTCGCCTCGATCCGCCAGGCCAATCCGCGAGCGCGGATCATCGTCGTGCTGCACACGCTGGGCGGCTATGCCCGGCCGGCCCACATGATCTCGCTGGCCTTGAAACAGCACCTGGCGAAGGCCAAGGCAAAAGGGCACTACAACCCCAAGCGCGAACCGCAGGTGATCGCCTATGTGCCCTATGTGGCCATGTCCGGCGGCACGATGATCGCGCTGGCGGCCGACAAGATCGTCATGGATCCGACCGCCTCGCTCGGTCCGATCGACACCATCTATGGCGGCTTCCCGACCGAGGCCTACAAGGAACTCCTCGCCCAGAAGGGCCCGCTGGCGACCCAGGATGTCTTGGTCATGCTGGCCCATGAAGCCGAGAAATATGACCGCTATGCCGGCAAGGTGGCGCGCGACATCGTCAATCCGGTGCATCGGGTCGACGAGAAGGTCGAGCATCACATCGCCGACACCCTGTCGGCCGGCACGTTGTCGCACAGCCAGGCGATCGCGCCCGAGGACGCCAAGGCGCTGGGGATGAACGTCAAGACCAAGATCCCCGATCTCATCTACGGTCTGGTCGATGCCCGCATCCGTATGATCCATACCCGACTCGAATTCGAGGCGCGGCGGATGGAAGATGAAGACGGGCCCGGTGACGGCAAGGGCGATGATGCGGAACAGGCCATCGAACGCGCTATCCGCCAGTCGCTGCGCGGCAATGTGCGGCTGTGACTGTGCGCCTGTAGGCGGTTGTGCTGCCGACACCCCTTGAACCTTCGTCGCCACGCTCCGATCTTCCCGGAAGTCAGCAAGGGATGATCCAATGAGTTCAAAAGCCGCCGATTATCAGGATGTGCGCAAGCAGATCGCCGCCGTGATCGCGGGCGAGACCAGTCGCACGGCGCGTCTGGCGACCGCCAGTTGTCTCCTGCGCGAGATGTTCGGCGAGCGCTTTTTCTGGACCGGCTTCTACGAAGTCGATCCGGCCAAGCCGACCGAACTCGTTGTTGGCCCCTATCAGGGCACGATGGGCTGTCTGCGCATTCCTTTCGGTCGCGGTGTCTGCGGCGCGGCGGCAGCGACCGGCGAGACCCAGCTGGTTGAGGATGTGCACGCCTTTCCGGGCCACATTGCCTGTGACAGCCGGTCCAACTCGGAAATCGTTGTGCCGGTACGCGATTCGGCCGGCCAGCTGGTTGCCGTGCTGGACATCGACTCCACAGAGTTCGGGGCGTTCGATGCGGATGACCAGGCCGGGCTTGAGGCCATTTGCGGCGAATTGCTGACCCTCGACTGAGCGCGGCTTCTGGCTTGAAAAAAAGTACGGGTGGTCGCGCCGTCTTGGGTTTGGGCATGACGCGACCACCCTGTCCCGCCCGTTTGGGGTCCGCGCTGATGGGCGGCGTGCGGGATGTTGTGTTGTGGCGCCGCTAGCGGGCCACTATTTCGACGCGCCGGTTGAGTGCCCGGCCTTCGTCTGAAGCATTGCTGGCTTCCGGGGCAAGAGGGCCGACGCCAGCCGCTTCCAGCCTGGCTCCGGCGATCCCGTAATCTTCGACCAGGGCCGCGATCACGGCGGCGGCGCGGCGCTGTGAGAGCGACATGTTGTAGGTCAGCGATCCGGACATGTCGGTGTGGCCAACCACGTAGAGCGACAGACCCGACCGCTCGGTCAGGAGGTCGCGCAGGGCGGTCAGCGCCGCTGCCGACTCAGGCAGCAGGACGTCGCTGTCATGAGCGAACAGCAGGCCATCGACACGGACGTGACCATCGGCGTCCAGCCCGGCGGCGAGGGCTTCGGCGGAGATGGTGACCATGCCGCGGTCCATCTCGTCAGTCTCGACAATAACGATCGAGGTGGTGTGACGGCCGACACCGATGGCGACATAGGCGAGGTGGCCGTCAAAGCTCAGCGTACCGGCGGTATAGTGTGAGTTGGGGCCGTTGATCGCCCGCATTCCATTGGCCTGGTAAAAGGCGTTGCGCGTCGAACCGGTGGTGCACGATCCGTCGCGGGCGCAGGACCAGATCGGCTGGTAGCCGGCGGCGTCCAGGGCTTCGCGATAATTGGTGAAGATCTCCAGCTCCGAGCGATCGTCGGGATTGTCATAGTCCAGCTTGGTGACCCGCCCCTGCACCGGCATTGTGATGGCGGCGCGGGCGTCGAAATCAAAGCCGGTGATCAGGGCGTACTCGTCGAACCGCCAGAACTCACCGTCTCCGGTCGAGCCTTCATAGGGAGTGACCAGCGGGTGTCCCTCGACGCGCTCCTGGGCCAGAACGGCGGTCGCGGTGCCGACGAGGATGAGGGCGAGGGTCAGGCAGGCGGCGATGGCGCGGATCATGGTCATCCTCCTTGGCATTGGGACATGGCGGCGAAACTGTTGGACGGGGCGTGGTAGCAATGGACGATGCGGTTATCGCCCTCCGCCGTTTCGCGGATGCGGTTGGTGGCGTCGAGCGTGACCGCGATCAGCACATACTCGTAGTCCTGACCCCATTCACCCTCCAGATCGTCACCGGCGCCGAGTAGGTTGGCATTGATGTCGATCGGTTCGACGGCATTGGCTGCAAGGTCGGGGACACGGACGACATAGGGTGTGGACCAGCCGTCCCCGCTGCGCTGGCCGGGGCCTTCATTGAGGCTCAGATGTACTTCGACCGGGCAGCGGTGCAGGGCATGGAAGTCGCGGCTGCCGGCATTCTCCACCCGGATATGATTGGTCAGCCGGTTCAGCGTCATCGCGCCGGCACCATTGGCCCGGGTCTCGACCCGCAGGGCCATGTCGGGTGATAGCGGGCCGGGAGCGGCCGGCATCTGGCCAAAGCGGAACTCGATATCGAGATCGATGGGCAGGCGGTACACATGGCAGGGGTCGTCCTGGATGGTGGCGACCGGCAGGCCGGGGTGTTCATCATCGCCGTGTTCCTGGTCGCCATTGGCCCCGTCATCATTCGGCTGTTCAGCGTCGTCGGTGTCGCCGGCACTGGTCCAGGTCACCGGCGGCTCGCCGATATTCTCGATGAAGATCACGCCGCCGCCGCGGAATTCCCCGTCCAGAACCAGATTGCCGATGGTGACGGTGTGAACCGGAGCCGGGTTGAACAGGCCGATATGGTCGGCGTGCCCGGACGTGGACTGTTGGTGCACGGTTCGCCAGTTCATGCCTGTGTGGAAGCTGCGGACCTGGACGCGAAACTCGCGTGCCGTCTGGCAGTCAGGGTCCGCAAATGCGATGGCCGAGGTGATCTCGACAAACCCATTGGCGTCGGAGGCGGTCTCCGGCCAGTTGATGCTGTTCCACAGACCGCCGGGTGTGCGGGCCTGGACCCGGGTAGCCAGCGCTCCCAAAGGCCAGGAGCGGGCGGCGAAATTTCCAACGGCGGGCTGGTGCCCGACCAGGCGCGTGGAGACCTGCCAGCGGCAATTGGCGTCAGCCGGCGCAGCCATTGCCAGCGCAGTCATCAAGCTTGCCACAAGTACCAGAATCCGCATCGCGTCCTCCCGTCCGTTCTCGGGGACAGAATACATTTGCTGAATGTTTATTCAATGAATATATTTTCAGCTAACGTGATTTGCGTGTGGAGTAGTGATTTGGCGAAAGGACGGCGCGAACAAAAGGACGAGACCCGGGCCAAGCTGGTCCGGGCCGGCAGCGTCGTGTTCGCCGCCAAGGGCATTGAAGGTGCCCGCATCGGCGACATTGCCCGCGAGGCGGGTGTCGCCATGGGCACGCTTTACACCCACTTCCCCGACAAGGAGGCGCTGTTCATCGAGGTGATGCGGGCCGGCAAGGATTTGGTACTGGCCGGACTGGCCATCGCCCAGCAGACGCCCGGCTCGCGCGAGGTCAAGGATCGCGCCGCGATGGAGGGCGTGGTCGCCTTCGCCGGCGAGTTTGGCGCGCTGTTCCGCCTGCTGTTGAGCCGCGGCGCCGGCTCCGACCCGATGCAGCGCGAAGTGGTCGATGCGATCGCCGGAATCCGTATCACCGAATTGCAGGCGGGACAGCGTGATGGCTGGGCCCGTTCGGATCTGGATCCTGAGGCCACCGCCCGCTGCGAGGTCGGTGCCGTCTTCCATCTGCTGGATTGGTGGCTGGATGATCGAACGCGTCTGAGCGATGCTGAGGTCGTGGAGCAACTCTGCCTGATCCGCCGATTTGGCGTTGAAGGGCTGATACCGGGTGCCGCGATTTCATGACGGATCATACAATCGAGCTGGACGGGCGTGTCGTCGATTTCACGCTGCGCCGGTCGGCCCGGCGCACGATCGGTTTCACCATCTCCCGCGACGGGCTGACCGTGGCAGCGCCGAAACGGGCGAGCGAGCGCGAGATCCGGCGCGGGCTGGAGAGCAAGGCCGGCTGGATTCTCGCCAAGCTGGACGCCTGGGCCAAACGTCCGGCGCCGCGTGAATTGGCCTTTGAGACCGGCGAGGCTCTGCCCTGGCTTGGCAATGAACTTTGCCTGGAATTGCGCGGTGAAGGCGTGAGAACAACCGTGCGCCGTGATAGCGGGACCCTGATCGTCCGGCACGACCCGGACCTTGCCGGTGAGCTGCGTCAACGCACTCTGGGCCAGGCCCTGCAGCGCTTTTACAAGCGCGAGGGCGAGGCGCTGATGACGCCCCGCGTTGAGTATTATGCCGCCAGGCTCGACCGCCCGGTCCGCAAGGTCATTGTCCGCGACCAGAAACGCCGCTGGGGCTCGTGCGCCCCGGACGGGACGATCCGGCTCAACTGGCGCCTGATGGGCTTTCCGCAAGATCTGATCGACTATGTCTGCGCCCATGAGGCCGCCCATCTGGTCGAGGCCAACCACTCACCCGCCTATTGGCGTGTGGTGGAAAGCCTGATGCCCGACTGGAAACCGCGCCGCCAGCGCATGCGCGACGAAGCCGATCACTGGGTGGTGTTTTAAGGGACTGATCCTCAATCGACGTCCTTCAGCTTCCGGTCAAAATAATCCACGATCATCGTCCACAGATGCACCGAGCGGTCCTCACCGCGCACGCCGTGGCGCTGGCCGGGATAGGTCATCATCTCGAAATCGGCGCGTTGTTGCTGGAGTTCCGAATAGAGCCGGACCGAATTGGCGAAGATGACATTGTCGTCGGCCATGCCGTGGATCAGCAGGAGCGGGGTCTCGTAACTATCCAGATTGGCGAAGACGGAGGATTGCTCATAGCCGTCGAAATTGGCGTCCGGGTGACCCATGTAGCGCTCGGTATAGGCGGTGTCATACAGCGTCCAGTCGGTGACCGGTGCGCCGGCCACGCCCGCTGCCCAGGCGCTCGGCGCCTGCAAGGTCGCCATCAACGTCATGTAGCCGCCATAGGACCAGCCCCAGATGCCGACCCGGTCGGCGTCAACGAAGTCGAGGCTCTTGAGATAGTCCAGGCCGACCAACTGGTCTTCGACCTCGACCGAGCCCATGCGATGGCGCAACTGCCCCTCGAATTCACGTCCGCGATTCCATGAGCCGCGGTTGTCGATGGTGAAATAGACATAGCCGCGCTGGGCGAACATCTGCGCCCGCATCGATTGCCAGCCGCGGTGGACCTGCTGGCTGTGCGGGCCGCCATAAAGATACTGGATCGCCGGGTATTGCCGGTTCGGATCAAAGTCGGCCGGCAGGAAGATCTGGTAGTGCAGCTCGGTCCCGTCTGCGGCCGTCAGCGTGCCGTACTCCGGCGTGATGTGATCGTCGAGATATGGAAAATAGGGATGTCCCTCGATCAGGGCGTTTTCCTCGATCCAGCGGATGCGGCTCCCATCGACCGCATAGAGGGCGGTCTGCGGCGGGGTTTGCGGGTCGGAAAAGGTGCCGATGAAACGTGTCGCATCACGTCCGAAGCGGGCCGACCAGCGACCATCACCCGACGTGATCCGCGTCGGAGCGGCCGAGCCGTCCAGGGGTACCGAATAGATGTGCCGTTCCAGCGGCGTCTCGATCCAGCCGGTGAAATAGACCAGGCCGGCCTCTCGATCGACGGCATCGATATGGTCGACCACCCATTCGCCGGACGTGACCTGCGTGATCAGGCTGCCATCGCTGGCGCGGTGCTGGATGTGACGGAAACCACCCGGCGTGTCCTCGCTGGTCCACAGGACCGAGCCATCAGACAGGGCGCGGAAATCATTGGTCAGGTTGATCCAGATATCGGTGTTTTCAACCAGCCAGGGTGCGGCCTCGCCGGTCGCCGCATCTGCGGCCAGGATGGTGAGCTGGTCCTGCATCCGGTTGAGCACCTGGACATAGGCCGTGGCGCTGTCGGACGCCCAATTGACGCGGGCGAGGTAGATGTCGTCCGTTTCCGCCAGCTCGACCTGGCGGCGGGTTCCCGTCGCACGCTCGGCGATGAAGAGTTCGACCGTGGCATTGTCAGTGCCGGCACGCGGATAGCGCTGATCGACCACCCGAGCGGAGCCGTCGGCGGCGATTTCCATGCGCTGGATATTGTCGACCGGGCTTTCATCGACGCGGGCGAGGGCGATGTATTGCTCGTCCGGTGACCACCAGTAACCGGTGCGGCGTCCAAGCTCTTCCTGGGCGACAAACTCCGCCATGCCGAAGGAGACCAGGTCGCTGCCTTCCGTGGTGATGGCGGTCTCTTCGCCGCTTTCCAGATCGATGACGTAGAGGTTCTGCTCGCGGATGAAGGACACGAAATTGCCGCGCGGGGAGATGCGGGCATCGGTCTCGTATTCCGGCGTTTCCATCAGGCGGCGCGCTTCACCGGTCTCGACATCGACATGGAAAACATCACCGTCGAGCGGCACGAGGATCGCTTCTCCCTGACTGTCCCAGTCATAGCGCACGATGCCGGTCGAGGAGATACGAGCCCGCTCGCGCAGCTGGCGTTCCGCTTCGGTGAGCGCGCGTTCGTCCGGGGCGAGGACCTGGCTGTCGACCAGCAAGTACGGTTCGCCGCCATCGATATTCATCGCCCACAGATCGAGTACGCTGGCATCATCTTCCTTGGCCCGCAGGAAGGTTACACGCGATCCGTCCGGCGAGAAGGTCAGCGAGCGCGGTGTGGCGCCGGTCAGGGAGGGGCGGGCATAAAGGCGCTCGATCGTGAGAGCCGGCTCGGCCGTTTCGATCGCTTCGACTGGGGCTTCGACCGGGGCTTCACTGGCGGGCTGGCAGGCGGCGAGGGCGGCTGTGACCGCCAGAAAGCTGGCAAGGCGAACAGACATGAAAACTCCCTGGATGGTCTTTGTGTCCATTTTAAAAGCGGCTGCTTTCGCGGGCCAGAGCTGAGTCAGCAACCGCCCCGCCCGGATTGAAAGGCGCGTGAGCGCCAGATCGGAAAACCCCAAATACGGGCAGGGCGGCGAGCTGACATGGCTTCACCTCATATCTGTTGAAGGGACGGGTGACGCGCCCATCCGCGCCACGACGTTTTCGCCTGGCGGTTAGGGCAGTAGAGGGGTGCGAGGTGCCGTTCCGGAGCCTTGCTATGTGAGTTTGTATGGATGGCGCCGGGGGCACCTCGCACACGGAGATTTACTCAGGTCCCTTACGGGTCCCGTCTCGAAACCGGCTGGAAAAAGCGGTCGAGCTTTGTGCCGCCGTCCAACCGATGGCCACGCCGGGTCAGGTGATGGTCAACTCCACCCAACCGGACGAGCTCCGTCCTCCCCACGCCCCCGGATAACCAATCCGGGCCTCAGGTGACGCGGGAACGGGAGAAGTATGGGACGGCGCTGAGGGGGTGGGGATAAGTTTTCTGGATTTCCCGCCCCACACACCGTCATCCCGGCGCAGGCCGGGACCCAGACTGCGACGCAAGCTATTGCCAGGCTTGGCGAAATCCTGCCTGCGAGACTGGGTCCTGACTTGCGTCAGGATGACGGTTTTTGAAGCGCAGGGCGGGGATAAATTATCAAATTCACCGTCATCCCACGGTCGCGGCAAAGCCGCGATCCGGGGGACCCAAGCAAAATTGTCGACGGAGAAGCGCAGGTCCGCCGGATGCCCGCTGCGCGGTCACCGTGGGATTGTCTGTTTGACGTGCTGTTATATTGGGTGGCCGGACGGGGGACCGAGGTGGCCGCCAAGGTCCCCCTGCCGTCGTTGCGACCGTCGTGGGATAGGGCTTTCGCCCGTCGTCATCAGGGTCCGGCGGCGGCCCGGCTTCTTGTTGCTTGTTGACTTGAGTGGGTCAGACCTTTCGGTC
>Ga0209475_10000411_pt1 | contig 93689 bp, 106 predicted proteins | sample tdDd471_FD_187128 | JGI IMG/M metagenome (GOLD analysis project Ga0209475, IMG submission 187128) | Marine sediment microbial communities from the Atlantic coast under amendment with organic carbon and nitrate - tdDd47.1 (SPAdes)... | ecosystem: Environmental > Aquatic > Marine > Coastal >... | reverse complement strand
CTTCTCGGCGGTCGCTTTGGGCTTGGAGGATTTGGCTCTCATCTTCGTTCCTTCGTCTCTACGACGAGACCCAAATCCTCCTTAACTTGCAACCCTAATTCTGTGCCATAGGCGCTGACGGGGGACACCGAACCCCTATCACCCGCCAACAGACCGCGTTCGCGTGCAAGGTTTCTTCGGGTCAAAAACGGTGCCCGTGATTACCGAGGCTGTACCGGATAAATACGCCTTATACCCCCAGAACAGCGAGGGCTACTGGTCATACTGCGCCGTGTAAACCCCACAGACACGGAGGTCCGACATGGACGGAAACGACCAGAGTTTCAACACCCAAGCGGCTCATGAAAATGCGCAGCAGCCGCTTGCCCTTGGCGACACGCCGAAACAGCAAGGCGGCCAGCAAAAGGAACGGCCTGATCATGTGATCCGGGATGGCTCGCTGAAAGCCACACTATGGCTGCGTGAAGGCAAGTTTGGCTCCTACTTTATGACTGACCTTGCCAAAACGATCACGGACAGGGACGGCAATTTGAAAGATGTGCGCAGCTTCACCCGGCATGAGCTGCCTCGCATTGGCGAGCTTGCCAGCCATGCGCATCAATATGCCATCAAGCGCCAGCGCGAGATCAATCATATTCGCAAACAGACCGAGCGGGCCGGAAACACTGCACCGCAAAAGGACAGCCCGGAGATCGAACGATGAGCGTCAAGGACGGGTTTAACAAGGCGGCACCGCGCCCGCCGATCAAAACCCTGCAACACCGGATTGACGAGCTGAAAGCCCGCCGCCCGACCCCCAAACCGCAGCGCCAGCTTGCCCCCGGTGGTCAGGTGCAAACGATGGTGCAAAAACGGGAAGTGATCCGCCATGAGCAGCGTATCCAGATCATGACCAGCACCAATACGCGGCTGAAACAGATGGTGAAGCGGGATTTTGCGCGCGATTCAAATCGGGGCCGCGCCAAGGCCGCGTTTGATCGGTCCCGGTGAAAGAATGGACGGCGCATGATCCGGTGATCGTGGGCCGCCCGCCTCGTACATACATGAGTATGAAATTAGGAAAACATCCCTCCCTTCATTGAAATCGGGCACAACTATTGTTAGAAATGTTCCCGTTATGTTCTTTTTTGATGAAGGGAGATTGAACAGACGATAGAGACGCAAAAGCGAGGGTAAAAAAGATGGCTGACAAAACGGCTAGCGATAGTGTGGATATTGATCTGGGGAAAATTATTGCCGCCGGGCTGGGCCATGGACAGGCTCTCAGCGATGAAGAGCTGCAAGAGTTTGACGCGCTTCTGGATGCCCCGCATCTGAGCGATGCGCAGCGGCAAGAGTTCCTGCAAGCGGTATGGAACGTCATTGTGGCCTGCATTGATTATGGATGGGGTGATCATCCGGTCCAGCAGGCTTTTGAAGCATGTGGAAAACCCAAAAAAAGCAGCCCTCATAGCGGCATTCCGGCGCAAAATCTGGTAAAATCGAAAGCTCATCACTTAAGCCATAAATATAACAAAGCCGCCGAATAGCGGCCATAGGAGGAGTCCCGACATGCCGAGAGATTTAGTCCCCAAAATAATGTCTGCGCCCGAACTGAACAGGCAACCCAGAGAGGCCAAGCTGGCAATCATCTATTGCCGCGTTTCATCGCCCGGTCAAACAGGGTTAGGCAGTCAGGAGCACCGCTGCCTGCAATATGCCGAGGCCAAGGAATACACCGTGGCGGCGACCTTCTTTGATGATGTAACAGGCGGTGGTGATTTCCTGAAACGCAAGGGCATGGTATCCTTGCTGAATTTCATGGATCAGTATCCAGAGCGGCAATTTATTGTGATCTTCGATGACCTCAAACGCTATGCGCGGGATACGGAGTTCCACCTGCATCTTCGCCGCCTGATGATTGAACGCGGGGCCACGCGCGAGTGCCTGAACTTCAATTTTGAAGACACACCGGAAGGCAAGTTTAATGAAACCATCAACGCCGCGTTCGGGGAACTGGACCGGGAAACCAATGCCCGTCAAAACAGGCAGAAAAGCATTGCGCGGCTAGAGCAAGGCTATGCGGTGTTCGCGCAGCTTCCTTACGGCTACAAGTATGTGAAAGCCAAAGGCAGTAACAGCAAGATCGCCGTCCGTGATGAACCGCTTGCTTCTATCATTCAGGAAATGCTTGAGGGGTTCGCCTCCGGCAGGTTTGCTTCCCAAGCAGAGGCCAAGCGTTTTCTGGAATCCCGGCCTGAATTCCCCAAAGACTTTCCAGATGGCACGATCAGGCAGCAAAAGGTCGTGCGTATGCTGAACCGGAAGATGTATGCCGGGTATATCGGCGCTCCTATCTGGGGGATTCCGTATCGGGACGGCAAGCATGAAGCCCTGATCAGCAAGGCAACTTTCGAGAAGATACAGGAGCGGCTAAAAGGCGGCGCATACGCTCCCGCCCGAAAAGACCTCAATCAGGATTTTATCCTGCGCGGTGCTGTCGCCTGTACCTGTTGCGGGGTGCCCCTGCGCAGCAGTTGGTCAAAGGGCAAATACCAGCGCTATCCTTATTACCTGTGTCAAACAAAGGGCTGCGAAGCCTACGCCAAGTCCATCCCCCGCGATAAGCTTGAAGGTGAGTTTGAGGCGCTGCTTACCGCGCTACAGCCCAACGAAAGCCTGTTCAAGGTTGCCGTTGCCATGTTCCGCAAATATTGGAACACCAAGGCCGAACGAGCCAAAGCAAGCGTGGCTCTGATCAAAGCTGACATAGAAGAGGCTGAACAGCAAATTGCCAAGCTGGTAGACCGGATTGTTGAAACCACCAACAACCGGGTACTGAACGCACTGGAAAACCGGATTGACGAGTTGGAGAAACAGAAGCTTATTCTGGCTGAAAAGGCTCAAAAAGCGGCTAGGCCGCAACCCACCTTTGACGAGATTCTAGAACTCTCCCTGAAATTCCTTGCAAGCCCATACAAACTGTGGGTTTCAGGCGATTTTACCTTGCGCAGATTGGTGCTGAGATTAGTGTTTTCAGAGCCGCTGAGGTATCGACGCGATGAAGGATATAGAACTCCACAGACATCCTTACCATTCAGGATGTTAGTTGGAGATTTGGCCGATTTTTCATTGGATTTGAAAGATGGTGCCGCTTGCGGGACTCGAACCCACGACCCCATCATTACGAATGATGTGCTCTACCAACTGAGCTAAAGCGGCCCTTGCATCAGGCAAGTGGTGGGGCGGGGAGCCCCTTCCAGGCCGCGTATATAGCGGATGCGGAAAACCGAGACAAGTATTTTTAGGCGGCTGTCAGGCCCCTTCAAGCACCGTGATGTTCGGCTTCGTCATCGTCCATCACCGCGTCCATCGGCAGGCCCACAGACCCTACCAGCATAGCGATCGGCGCCTCGCCACGGTCTTTGCGGACATGGGCCAGCGCCTCACCCCCGTGCCAGCGGAGGCTATCAAACGCCCCGCAGCCCCCACAAAGCGGCGCCCAGCCCTTGGGCGTGTGGCCGCAGTCAGTGCACACCCAGCGCGCACCATCTTCCGCGTGCGCAAGCGCGGCCTCGATCGGGTCAGGGTTTTCACCCAGCGCGTGGGCAAGCGCAAGGCGGTATTGCCATGCTGCGCGGGTTGGCGCCTCACGGGTCAGTTTCTCCAAGACCGGCTTGGCCGCGTCATAGTCGCGCGCGTCCATCAGCGCGTCGGCCAACAAAAGCATGGATTGCGCGTCCTCGGGGTTGGCGTCCGTGAGCGACCGCACGCGCTTCAGCCAGTCGGCGCCACTTTCGGCGGCATCCAGTTCCTTGAACACCCGCGCGAGCGTCGGGTGCGGCGCGCGGGACCAGACATCTTTCACCAGCTTTTCAGCGCGTTTCTTGTTGCCGGATGCGAATTCCAGCTTGGCGAGCGCTGCGGCCGCTGGCGCGAAATCAGGCCTGAGCTGCAGCGTTTTCTTGAAAGCCTTGCGGGCTGCGTCCCGGTCACCCTTCAGGTCATATTCCGTCGCCTGGGCGAAGGAGAGCGCTGCCTTGTGTCGGCTAACTGTCTCTGGTTCAAGCAGTTTTTCACGTGAAACCTTCGCCAGCGCCTCTTCGGCCTCGGCCCAGTTGCCCGCCGCCACTTCAAGCGCGAACAGGGTCTTGAGCACCCACGGGCTTTTGCGGTTCTCAGCGAAGGCGGTGCGCGCGAGGTTAAGGGCTTCGTTTTCGCGGCCCAGGCGCCGGGCTTCCTGCACGAGGCCCCTGAGGCCAAGGAAACGGCCATCTTCGGTTTTCTCCAGCGCATGATACCGCGCCTGCGCCGCCTTATGGTCGCCGCCCCGCGTTGCGGCTTCCGCCGCAATCAGATGCACCATGGGCTGGGGCGGCAGCAAGGCTTCCGCTTGTTCCACCAGTTTTTTCGCCAGCTTGTGGTCACCGGCACTGAGCGCCACCAGCGACTGGTTCAGCATCTTCAACCCCCGGCCCTGGCGTTTGATTTCGGCATTCTTGCCCAAAATCGGCATATCGCGGCGTATCCAGCCAACAAGCCACACGATTGAGGCCGTGGTGGCCGCCACAATAGCCGCCACCAATACCATGGAGGCAAAGCTGGTATAGACCCGCAGCCCGGCGAAATCGATGGTCACCGCGCCTGGGTTATCGGCCAGCCGGGCAGCCCCAAAGGCCACCAGAAGGATCGCACTTACCCATAGGAACAAGCGGATCATTGGCCGCTCCCGCCCATGGCAACGGTGGAGGATGATACCCGCTCGATCAGCCGGTCGAACGCGCGGCGCACACCGGCGTAAGCTTCTGCCCGGTCGCGCCACACAGCCGTGGCCTCAAGCGCCGGGCCTTCAAGGGCCGACAACACACGCACGGCACCCGCCACATCACGCGCCAAAAGGAGCCGTTCGGCCTTGACCAGTTCGGCATCCAGTCCGGTCGCACTCGCGTCCGTGCGGCGCGTAGAGAACAGCCCCGCCAGGAAATTGCCCTCGGCCTTATCGGCGGCATTCACCGCAGCGGCAGCCACATCGTCAAATTCCGCCACCAGCGCTTCATAGCTGGCAACGCCCGTGCCGTGGCTTTCAAGGTAGCCGAGGTCAGCACCAATCATCTGCTGATCAAGGGCTGGCAGGGCGGCAAAATCGGGCCTGAGCGCCCCAAGGTCGGCGCCAAAGGGCTGGCCAACCATGGCCCTGTCTTTCAGGCGGCCAAGCGCCAGCACAATACGACCGCGCGGGGAAGCTTCCAGTGCGCCGGCCTGCACGCTCGAAAGCGCGTCCTCAACAGCTTTCAGCCGGGCCTTCAGGCTGGCGGCTTCGGATCTGGCCAGCGCAAGCGCACCCTTCAGTTCAGTTACACCCGGGTCCGCCTCGCCCGACAGGGTCGACAGCCGCGCCACATCATCGGTCAGCCGCGTGATTTCTGCCTGCAGGGCCGCAAGCTGGCCCGCGTCCAGTGCAGGGGCGGCGTTTCCGCCCGCACCCGCGGCGGCGAGCTGGTTCAGGTCCGCCTGAAGCGCATCGCGCGCGGCCTCTGCCGCCCGCAGGTCACCCGCCTGCTGCGCCAGGATTTCCTGCTGGCGCGCAAAGGCGGCCTTCAGGTCTGCCATCGCATCTTCAAGAGGCCTGCTGTCAAAAGTTGTCTGGCCTGAATTTTGTACTTGCGGCGGTGCCACACTGAGGCCAAGGCTCGCGAGCCCAGGCGCAAACTGCGGCGCCAGATAGACGCCGGCACCGAAGGCACCCATCAACAGCACAAGACCCCAGGCCAGCTTGGTGCCCGTGCTCATGCCAGACTTATTGGCAGAAGTTGTGCCAGACGATTTTTTTGAATAAGCCTGCTCTGGCTCAGGGCTTTCGTCAATGATGGTCGCCTCGATAATCTCGGGCTCACTGGGCTTTTCAGAAGCGGCGTCTGTCGCCTTGTCTGTGTTTTTGTCGCTCACAAGCATACCCCAAACGGGGTCCCCTTAGTCTTCGAGCAGGCTGAACAGCGCCTTCTCGGTCGGAATGATGGCATAGCGGACTGAGCGCCAAGGCCCGATCAGGTTCTGGGCAACGCGGGTTGAAAGCGCCACCGCATCCATTTTCGACAACCAGTCGGATCGGCCATATTCTGCCGCTGCTTCCTCAAATGTGGTGGCTGTGCGCGGTGAATAAAAGAGGGCAACCTTGATTTCCCCTTCCTCCAGCGCTTCCTGCACACCGGCAGAGAAAGCCCTGAGCGGCCGCGACTGGTAGGTAACGCAGGTATCGGCGTCCAACCCCTCTCCGCGCAGAACATCAGCGATATTGTAGCTGATCACATTGCCCGCCAGATGGGTATACTTGCGCTTTTCCGAAAGCCCCTCGTCCAGAAGGATCGGCACCAGCTGGCGCGCTGTGCCGGGGCCCGCGGTAACGTTCGTGAACCCAAGTTTGCGCGCCTCGTTCGCTGTTTCCTCGCCCACCGCAAAAATCGGGCGGTCCTTGTTGCCAATGTTGGCAAGACCAAGCCGTGCACCATTCTTACTGGTGACAATCAGGCTGCGGTCTTCGCTGGGGATTTCGAAGGAGACAGGGTCGATCTGGATCATCGGCGCGATGATCACCCGGTGCCCCAGGGCCTCCAGCTTTTCCGCTGTCGGCGTGGCTTCTTCCATGGGGCGCGTGATAAGGACTGTGGTCATTCTATCTCCGCTTCGATGGCGCGGGCGAGGTCATCAAAAAACGCTTCGCCTGCGTCTTGGCGTATCCGTGCCCCGATATCTTTACCGAGGTCGGCGGCGCGGTCAATCTCCGCGGTACACTCACCGGTTCTTTCAAACACCTGGGTGCCGTCAAGCGACAGAAGCTGTGCCCTCAGCGAAAGCGTGTCGCCATCAAGGCTCGCGTGCGCGGCAATCGGTGTGCGGCAGCTGCCGTCAAGCGCGCTGAGAAACGCACGCTCGGCCGTCACCGCCACGGCAGTCTTAGGGCAATGAAGTGGCTTCAGGAGCTCGATCATCGCGCCGTCTGATGTGCGCACCTCCACGGTCACAGCACCCTGGGCAGGGGCTGGCAGGAAGTCGGTGACCGGCAGGGTTTCGGTGGCCTTGTCGCTCATGCCCAGGCGGTTCAGCCCGGCGCGTGCCAGGAAGGTGCCCTCGGCCTCCCCCGCCGCCAGCTTCTTCAGCCGCGTTTGTACGTTGCCGCGGAAGGTCACCACCTTCAGATCAGGCCTCAGTTTGAGCGCCTGCGCCCGGCGCCTCAGCGACGCGGTGCCAAGCGTCGCGCCTTCCGGCAAATCCCTGAATTGGCCGACACTTGCGCTCATGAACACGTCGCGCGGGTCTTCCCGCGGCAGGAATACCGTCAGCGCCAGCCCGTCCGGCAGGTGTGTCGGCATATCCTTCGAGCTATGGACCGCGCAGTCGATCTCGCGCGACAGCAGCGCGTCCTCGATTTCCTTGGTGAACAGGCCCTTGCCGCCGGCGTTCATCAAATGACGGTCCAGAATGCGGTCGCCGGTGGTCTTGATCACCACGATTTCCACATTGTCCGCATTCAGGTGGTCATGCGCCGCCACAAGGCGGGCTTTCACGTCCTCGGCCTGGGCCAGCGCAAGCGGGCTGCCACGGGTGCCGATCTTCAAAATCTTGTTGCTCAAGGTCGCTTCTTGCACGGATGCCTCTTCTGGTGCTATTGCGGGCGCGGCTGGGGATGATCAGCCGCGTGCTTATCCTCTGGCTTATAGAACTTTATGCTATCGGGCTAAAGCCCAAATGGGGCAAGATATCCAGAAGGGACAAAATGTCCCGGCTGGAGGGCACTTTTGGGCCCTATGGGAGTGCCCTTTTGTGCCATGAGGGCACAATAGCGGCAGCCAGTGTGCCCATATCGCGTGAGACAGGATCAGTATGGCGGAAAACCAGGCATCCATAGCGGAAAACCCGCAACGCCCCTTTGTTCTGGGGATCGAGACCAGCTGTGACGAAACAGCGGCCGCGATTGTCAGCGCCGACAAGCAGATCCTCGCCCACCGGGTGTTGACCCAGATCGACGACCATGCCGAATTCGGCGGTGTTGTGCCGGAAATTGCGGCGCGCCAGCATATCTCGCACCTGGATAAGCTATTGGGTTTGCTCATGAAAGATGCGGGCCTCGGCTTTGATGACCTGGATGCCATCGCCGCCACCACAGGCCCAGGCCTGGTGGGCGGGCTGATGGTCGGGGTGATGACCGCCAAGGCAATCTCAGCAGCCACCGGTAAACCTTTTGTCGCCGTCAATCACCTGGCCGGTCACGCGCTCACCGTTCGCCTGGTGGAAGATATCCGCTTCCCCTACCTCCTCCTGCTGGTCTCTGGCGGTCATTGCCAGATCCTGTCGGTCACGGGCGTCGGTGCCTTCACCCGGCTCGGGACAACAATTGATGATGCCGCGGGCGAAGCCTTTGATAAAACAGCGAAATTGCTGGGACTTGGGTATCCTGGCGGACCGGCGGTCGAGGCCGCCGCGCGCGAAGGGGACGCCAAGCGGTTCAGGCTTCCAAAGCCCATGGTGGGCAAACCGGGCTGCAATTTTTCCTTCTCCGGCCTCAAGACCGCCGTGCGGCGTCTGGCTGAAGAGTGCGCGGAGAAAGAAGGTATCCTCACGATCCGCGACCGCAATGACATCTGCGCCGCCTTCCAGAAAACGCTGGGCGACTGCCTGATCGACCGGCTCAAGAACGCCATCCGGATGTTCCGCGAAACCGCCGGCAGCGGCGACTTTCCGCTTGTGGTTGCGGGCGGCGTGGCGGCCAACAGCTACCTGCGCGGCCGCATCGAGGCCCTCGCGGACAGGGAAGGCCTGCGCTTCTCGGCGCCGCCCCTTGGCCTGTGCACCGACAATGGCGCCATGATCGCCTGGGCCGGGCTTGAGCGCTTCACCGAAAACCCGACCATCAATGACACAGACGAGGCACCGCGCCCCCGCTGGCCTCTGGACGATGACGCCAAGCCTATGGTCGGCAAAGGAAAAAAGGGCGCGAAAGCATAAGCCCCTTGCCTCTCTGGCATTTGGCGGGCAATCTGGACGCAAGCCTTTTTCAACAGAATAAGCTTTGAGTTTTTGGGGAGAGACAGGTGCAGAAAATCGGTGTACTTGGCGGTGGCGCCTGGGGTACGGCACTGGCGGCGGCAGCAAACCGGGCAGGGCGGGACACGCTCTTGTGGGCCCGGGAAGCAGAAGTTGTGGCCTCGGTCAACGACACCCATGAGAACACGCTTTACCTGCCTGACGCCAAACTGGACCCGTCGCTGAAGGCCACCGGAAATCTGGCGGACCTTAGCGACCGGGACGCTATCCTGCTGGTGGCGCCGGCCCAGCATCTGCGCACCATGGTGCGGGATCTGGGCCAGCATATCCGCGAGGATGTGCCGCTGGTGATCTGCTCCAAGGGGATTGAGGTCGCGACCGGGGAGCTCCTGTCTGACGCCGTCGCGGAAGAATGCCCAAAGAACCCTGTGGCCGTGCTGTCCGGCCCGACATTCGCCATTGAAGTGGCGCGCAACATGCCGTGCGCGCTGACGCTCGCGGCAACCGACAAGGCCGTGGGCAACACGCTGATCGAGGCCCTCGGCCAGCCGACATTCCGCCCCTACTATAATCACGATGTGGTGGGCGCACAGATCGGCGGTGCCATCAAGAACGTGCTGGCTATCGCCACCGGTATTGTCGCAGGCCTCGGCATCGGCGAGAACGCACGGGCGGCCGTGATCACCCGGGGCCTCGCTGAAATCATGCGCTTTGGCGCGCTCTACGGCGCCGAGCGGGAGACGCTGATGGGCCTGTCGGGGCTTGGGGACCTGATCCTCACCTGTTCATCGACCCAGTCGCGCAACATGTCGCTTGGCAAAGCCATTGGCGAAGGTCGCACCCTCAAGGACATCATGGCCGAACGGCGGTCCGTGGCCGAAGGCGCACATACGGTTGAAATCGTTCACAAAATCGCGCAGCAGAAGGGCCTCGACATGCCCATCACCGCGGCGGTTTACCAGATTCTCAAGGAAGGGCAGGATGTGCGTGCCGTCACCGAAGCGCTGCTCGCCCGTCCTTTCACATCCGAAAGCCGATAGGAGACAGCCATGCTGTTCATGATCCTCGCCCACGACAAACCCAATAGCGTTGACCTGCGCATGGCGAACCGGCCTGCCCACCTTGACTATATCAAGGGCGCGGGCGACCGCATCAAGGTCGCGGGGCCTATCCTGTCCCCGGGCGAAGACCCCAAGCCGGTGGGCAGCATGATCGTGATCGACGCCGCCAGCGAAGGCGCGGTGAGGCTGTTCGCTGAAAACGACCCCTATGCCACCGCCGGGCTCTTTGAGGCGGTTGAGATCAAGCCATGGAAAGGCGTCGTTGGCGCCTGGATCCCTGCATAGGCTCCTTTGCTATGGCTTACTGGCTGGTCAAATCCGAGCCCGAGGACTGGTCCTGGCAGGATCAGTGCGGCGTGGAAAGTGAACCCTGGACGGGCGTTCGAAACCATCAGGCCCAGAACAACATGCGCGCCATGAAGGTGGGCGATGAGGTGCTTTTCTACCATTCCGGCAAGGCACGCGAAATCGTCGGGCTATGCGAGGTATCAAAAGGCCCCTATCCAGACCCGAATGACGAAAATGGCAAGTTCTGTCTGATAGACCTGAAGGCGAAGGCATCTGCAAAAACACCGGTGAGTTTGGCCGAGATCAAGGCCCTGCCAGCCCTCGGCCATCTGGCACTGGTCAGGCAGGCGCGCCTGTCGGTCATGCCAATCGACGGGGAGGCCTGGCAGACCTTGACTGACCTGGCTGGCTTGAAGGAATGACTGTCCCGATCCCGCTTTTTCTTGACGATACTGCCGCCGGGCCTGCCCCCGGCACCCTCCTGCTCAAGTTTGACGACTTGCCAGACCATGGTGGCAAGGACATCGTTTTCACTGACGGACCCCACAGGCTGCAACTGCTGGCGCAGCGCCTGAACGGGCAAATTTATGTCTATGAAAATCGCTGCCCCCACGCGGGTACACCCCTCAATCTCTTCAATGACCGCTTTCTCGATATTTCCGGAAAACAGTTGATTTGCCGCACACATGGCGCGCTGTTTGATCCGCCGTCAGGACGTTGCGTAAGGGGGCCATGCAAGGGTAAGTACCTACGTCCCATCGCCTTCGAGATAAGGGATGGCGGGATCTATTCGCTTTAGGGATGGGCGAAGATCAGATGATGACTGTGCCGGACCGCGGCTGCGGCGGCGCTGTGCGGTTGGTTCCCTCACCCGGGCGTTCAACCGAAATCACAAACCAATAGTCTTTGTAGCCATCTTCATGCTGGACCGATTTCAGTACCATCGAAAGTTCGGGATCAAAATAGACCGTTTGCGTCTTGCGCTTGGTACGACTGCTGCTGCTGGTCTCTGTGACGATATCCACCACAAACACCTTCCTGTCGCCCGAGGAAAGGCTGAGCGTTTTCTCGCCCACAACTGAAACATGGGACCAGAAATTGTAAGCGGTGCCACGGTCGAGCCGCTTGATGTTGCCCGAGAAACTGACCTCCTTGCCGACAGCAAGAGGGAACAGTTGCTCGAGAATCGCCTCGTCAAAGTCTGCTTCATATTGGTATTGTGGTTCGCGGCCACTAACCGGATAAAGCCCCCGGTAGGCACTGAACTCCGCTACCGGTTCCCCCTGAATATACATCTGGGTTGTCACAAGCTTGCCTGTGACCGCGGTTATTTCTGCATAAATTTCCTGACGGTGGCGCTGGATCACGGCACGCGTGCCAACCACAGCGGGGGGAGAAGACGGTGCCTGTGCAATGGGGTCGCATGCTGCCAGCATCGGTAGAAGCAGCAGTAGCAAATAGCGCAATTTCATCGGCACACGCAATTACTCCCCAAAAATCGTCAGTGCCCCTCTTAGCACCCCGATCGTCTGGTGGGAAGTGGCCTGATGCCCCACCAGATCAAACTTTAGATTACAGATTCGCCGTTACGGCAGCGATAATACCCCAGTTATCACCGCCTAGGTTGGACGCATTGTTTGCGGGTGCTCTGCACCTGCATCCTTCGAGCGAAGGCCCGCCAGTTCAATATTGCGCTTGATCACGTAGGACTGTGGCGCCATCTCCAGACCGCGCTTGTACTCCTCAAGGGCCAAGTCAATATCGCCTGTTTCAAGATAGATATTGCCGCGGTTGTTGTAGAAACGCCAATTGTTGGGAACGATACGGATAGCCGTGTTGCAATGGTCAAGGGCATCGGTCCAGGCTTCTTCCATGATCAGCGCCACGCACATGCCATTGTGGGCGCGGGCACGCTGCCAGTCAGTCAAATCGCGCTCAAGCGCAACCGTGAAAATCTCACGGGCCTTTTCTGTGTCACCTACCTGGATCATCTCACGGCCCTTCTTCAGAAGGTCCGATGCCTTTAGGACAATATTGTAGGTATAGGCATTCGCCATACTCGACAGAGCAACGGCAGCCATTGTCGCCAGCAGATAGCGAAAAGTAGTTCGCATAACGATCTCCTTTCGTGTGTGCCCCCTAACGACCAGCAGGTCAGTTCGCGCAATCTTACCATAATTTCGGACATTCCGAGAGAATATATGGGCAAGATTCTGCCGATCCCTTGGTTATAAAATAACTCAACTTCCGCCAGCAACACAACTAAGCCTTCGTTTGCGCTACCCCAGGTCTTTCGGTCGGATAAAATCCAGCAACTGCCCGCTATCGAGATCCGCGGCTTCTAAAGTAAGTTGGGCGTACTCAAGGATGCTGAGCGTGCAGGTTGGATATTTGGCCCTTAGGCGGCGCATCATCTCTGGATCTCCGGACTTTGCTGATCTCATGGCCATATCGTGAAAGCCGGGATTGTGCCCTATCAGGAGCGCGCCGGCATGCTGGCGGGCTTCCGACCGGACAATCTGGCGAATTGTCTCTGTTCCTGCGCCATACAGCGCCGGCTCATAAAGGAAATCAAATGAGAGAGCTCCTGCCTCCATCAAGATGGCAAGGGTCTCGCGTGTTCGCTGGGCCGTCGAACAAATGACCAGCTTGGGCCGGTCATGATCCCGCCCAAGCCACTGCCCCATCCTTGCTGCATCGGCTTGTCCCCGCGCGTTCAGGGGGCGATCGTGATCCGGCAGACCCATTCCCCAATCCGATTTTGCGTGCCGCAAAAGATATAGTCTGCTCATCGATTATTCTCCCCACGGCCGTGTCGGCCATCCCCGCCTTCCGCCTCCATGGCTATATCTATTCAAGCGCTGTGGGCGAGGGTCCAAACATTATAGCCGTGATGCTATGCGAAAAAAAAGCTTAGAAACAATGGCATCCGCCAGCGCGTGTAAATTGAAGCGCCTGACCTTGACGCCCTTGAATGCTGCACCAGTCCTGCTAAACAGGGGCCAATCAGGAAAGGACAACTGCATGACACTGTTGATTGACGGCCAGCCGGACAAGGGCACTATCGTGCTTGCCCACGGCGCGGGCGCGGGTGCAGCCCACCCCTTTATGGCGGCCTTCGCCGAAGGTCTATCTGACGCTGGCTTTCAGGTCGTCCGGTTCAACTTTCCCTATATGGAAAAATGCAGGGAAGACGGCAAGAAACGCCCGCCGGACCGGGCGCCAAAATTGCTTGAGGCCTATGAAGCCGTGCTGGGAGCCATTGACCCCCAGGGGAAGCCTTTGATCATTGGCGGCAAGTCCATGGGCGGCAGGATTGCAAGCATGTTGGCCGCCGAAAAGAAGCACCTGGGCGTTAATGGCCTTGTGTGTCTTGGTTATCCGTTCCACGCACCGGGAAAGCCAGAGCGGGTGCGTACGGAGCATTTCCCGGACATCCCTGTCCCGGTGCTTATCGTTCAGGGGGAGCGCGACCCCTTTGGCGGCACAGCGCTATTGAGCGAACACGCCCTGCCGGCCAACTTCAGCGTTCATTGGGCACCTGACGGCAACCATGACCTGAGCCCACGGAAAGCCTCTGGCCATACGCAGGCTGGCAATTGGGCAGCGGCCATGGAGGCTATCACCGCGTATGCCAGCGCACTTTAGCGCTGCAGCATCTTCTGTGCGGCGTCGACAAATTTCTTGCTGTTGTCGTCCTGGGTCAGGTCAGGGCGTGGCGGAACGTTCAATCCCTTCTGCACTGCCGGACGCGCTTTCAATCGTTCGGTCCAATCCTGCAGGTGGTCCAGCCCGTCAAGCGACAGCCCGGCCCAGCCGTGCGCCATCACCCATGGGAAACAGGCGATATCGGCAATGGAATAGTCTTCACCCGCCAGATAAGGGCTTGCAGACAGTCGGCGATCAAGGATGCCATAGAGCCTCAACGTTTCATTCTGGTAGCGTTCGATGGCAGACGGAATCTTCTCTGGAAAATAGCGGAAAAACACATTCGCCTGTCCCTGCATGGGGCCAAGCCCGCCCATCTGGAACATCAGCCACTGGGTGACAAGGGACCGTCCCTTGGCGTCCTGTGGCATCAGTTTGCCAGTCTTCTCCGCCAGATACATCAGGATAGCGCCCGATTCGAACACGGCGAAATCGTCGGCGTCATGATCGACAATTGCAGGGATTCGGCCATTCGGGTTGATCCTGGTGAACCAATCTTCCTTCTGCGCACCGGATGACAGCTCAATTGCTTTCATCTCGTAGGGCAGGCCAAGCTCTTCAAGGGCAATCGATACCTTGTAACCATTGGGTGTTGCCGCTGTGTAGAATGATATCATGGGTCATGCCTCCTCGCTGTTGCCAACCAAGATAAGAACTGAGGCGAAAGTTTAAAGAAACAAGCCGGTCACATTTTCGGCATCAGCAAAAAGGGGGCCCAGGCCCCCTTGATCAATGTGCTTTTTATAGGCCAATGCTGCTAGCGGTTCTGGCGGTTCTCAATCAGGTCATCAACCACGCCCGGGTCAGCAAGGGTTGAAGTGTCGCCCAGATTGCCAAACTCGTTTTCCGCAATCTTGCGCAAAATCCGGCGCATGATCTTGCCGGACCGTGTCTTGGGCAAGCCCGGCGCGAACTGGATGAAGTCCGGCCTCGCGATTGGCCCGATTTCCTGACGCACAAGGGCCACCAGGTCTTTGCGCAACTGGTCGGATGGCTCGACACCTTCAAACAGTGTGACATAGGCATAGATACCCTGACCCTTGATATCATGTGGGAAGCCCACAACAGCGGCCTCCGCAACCTGGTCATGCTCAACAAGCGCAGATTCCACCTCTGCCGTGCCCATACGGTGGCCGGACACGTTGATCACGTCATCCACCCGGCCGGTGATCCAATAGTAGCCATCTTCATCACGGCGACAGCCATCACCGGTGAAATAGAGGCCTTTATAAGTTGAAAAATAGGTCAGCTTGAAGCGCTCGTGATCGCCATATACTGTGCGCATCTGGCCCGGCCAGCTATCTGTAATCACCAGGTTGCCCGACGCGGCCCCTTCAATGAAATTGCCGTCCTGATCCACCAGTGCTGGCTTTACGCCAAACATCGGCTTGGTTGCAGACCCCGGCTTCAGTTCGGTCGCACCCGGCAGCGGGGCAATCATCACACCCCCCGTTTCTGTTTGCCACCAGGTATCCACGATCGGGCAGCGATTTTCGCCCACCACTTTGTGGTACCAGAGCCAGGCTTCCGGGTTGATTGGTTCGCCAACCGTACCCAGCAGGCGGATTGAGGACCTGTCATGCTGGGTTACAAAATCGTCGCCCAGGCGTTCAAGCGCCCGGATGGCTGTGGGCGCAGTATAGAAGATATTCACCTTGTGCTTTTCACACACCTGCCAGAAACGGCCCGCGTCCGGATAGGTTGGAATACCTTCGAACACCAGCGTTGTCGCGCCGTTCGCAAGCGGACCATAAACGATATAGCTGTGGCCGGTGACCCAGCCGACATCAGCCGTACACCAGTAAACCTCGCCCTTCTTGTAGTCGAAAACATATTCATGAGTCATCGACACCCAGACCATATAGCCGCCGGTGGTGTGCAACACGCCCTTGGGTGTGCCGGTTGAACCTGACGTATAAAGAATGAAAAGGGGATCCTCGGCGCTCATTTCCTCAGGTGGGCAATCGGCTGACACGGCAGCAGCAGCCTCGTGATACCAGACATCCCGGCCCTCAGTCCATTTGACCTCACCGCCCGTGCGCTTCACCACAATCACGGAAGAGACATCCGGGCACTGCTCAAGCGCTGCGTCCACGTTGGCCTTAAGCGGCACTTTCTTGGAACCGCGCAGGCCCTCGTCCGCCGTGATCACCAGCGTGGACTGGCAATCCAGAATACGACCTGCAAGAGCGTCTGGCGAGAAACCGCCGAACACCACAGAATGCACCGCACCGATTCGCGCGCACGCCAACATGGCGTATACGGCTTCCGGGATCATCGGCATATAGATGGTGACGCGGTCGCCCTTTGTCGCACCACGTGCCTTCAGCACATTGGCAAACCTGCAGACATGCTCATATAGCTCGCCATAGGTAATGTGCTTGCTGTCGGCCGGGTCATCGCCTTCCCAGATGATGGCGGTATCGTTTGCGCGCTCGGGCAGATGCCGGTCAATACAGTTGGCGGAAGCGTTGAGCGTGCCGTCCTCGAACCATTTGATCGAGATATCGCCGGTAAAACTGGTGTTCTTTACCTTGGTGAATGGTGTCATCCAATCGATACGGCTGGCCTGGTCTTTCCAGAAACCGTCGGGGTCCGAGACAGACCTCTCATACAGCGCGTCATACTGCTCCTTCGTGCAGTATGTGTTTTCACGCGCAGATGCCGTTACCGGAAAAACGAAATGCTCACTCATTGCCTACTCCCTCCAAAAAATGCACCGGCGATCATGCAACCTCATTCGGGCTGTTGCAACCCTTGGAATGGCAACGATGTCATAAATCACACGCTTTTTTCTTTTCTGGCTATCAATAAAAGAAAAGCGCGCTATCTTCTGCGCCATGACCCAAACTCAGGACCAGACATCGCGCGGTATAGTCGCTTGCGTATGTGGTGCCATCGGCATCAGTTCCGCGGCCATATTCATGCGTCTGGCGGATGTGACGCCAGCTGCTTCTGCCTTCTGGCGTCTGGCGATGGCAGCACCTGTCCTGATCTTCATCTATTGGCTCATTGCGCGAAAAAAAGGCAGGCCGTCCCTGATGCCCTCAAAGGCGGAAAGCGGCTGGATCCTGCTTGTTGGCTTACTGTTTGCGTCAGAACTGTTCACCTGGCACTGGTCGGTCAGCAAAACCACTGTGGCCAACGCAACCCTCCTTGCCAACATGGCAACGATCTTCGCGGCTCTCTACAGTTTCGCGCTGTTCGGCGAACGGTTTAACCGGCGTTTCCTTGGCGGCATGGTACTGGCCCTCGGGGGGGGCGGCCCTCCTGATGGGACGAAATGCCGAACTGAACCCTGCCTTCATCCCTGGAGACCTTTTGGGGATGCTGACCGCGGTTCTTTATGGCGGTTATATTGTCGGGGCCGCCCGCGCGAGACGTGTTCTTGATGCCCCTCTCCTGATGGCGGGGACCGCTGTGGTCTCCGCCCTCCTTCTGTCGTTGCCGCTTCTGTGGGTAAACGGGCCCATCCTGCCCCTCACACCCGCTGGCTGGACACCCCTGATTGGCCTGGCTCTCATTGCCCACGTGCTAGGGCAAAGCCTGATTGTCTATGGGCTTGCGCATGTTCCAGCCGCACTTGGCGCTCTGTGCCTGCTGATCCAGCCGGTCATTTCAGCGCTTTGGGCCTGGTGGCTGTTTGGTGAAGCACTCGGCCCACTCCATGTGGTGGGCGCAGCAGCGGTCCTTGGCGGCATCTGGGCCGCACGGCAAAGCAATCGACAAAAAACACTGAAACCGGCCGGTTGATTACCAGTCAGACATCATCGAAGGGCCACCGGACTTCTTGTTGGCAACAATCCGCCACAGCTTGAGGTCACCCGTTTCCAGAAGCTTCTTGCGACGTGTCCAGAATTCGGCTTCGCGCATCAGCGTCTGGATCATCATGGTGCCGTCCTCGCGCTTGGCAAGCTTGGCTGCCACTTCATCGGCACCGGCCCAAGCCTGATTGATCATATCAACATATTGCATGCTGATGTCTTCAGACACACGGACCTGCAGGTGATGCTTTTTCAGCAGATCCACAAGGTCTTCCGCCAAAACAGGGAAAGGATGGCGACGCTCGCCCACGACCCATTCCTTGTATTTGTCCTTGCCCAGAACAGAATCAGAACCGATCACATATTCGGTCATCAGGAAAAGGCCACCTGGCTTCAGCTTTTCCTCGATCTTGGCGATCATGTTGGACTTGTCTTCAATGGTAAACAGGGCTTCCTTGGACAGGGCGCGATCATACTTCCGGTCAAAACCCTCAAAGTTTTCCGGTTCATACTGTTCGAGCTGCGCCTTCTTCTCCAGGCCCGCCATCTTGGATAGCTTGCGACCTTTGTCGACCAGCATCTCCGACTGTTCAAAACCGGTGATCCAAACGCCGAACCTGTCCACAAGAACGCGGCTGGGGCCGCCAAGGCCTGCCCCGATCTGCAGCATCGACATTTCTGGGCTTAGGGCCAGCAGTTTGGAAAGCGAGACGATATAGTCCGGGCCCCCAGGACCACAAAAGCCCTTGCCCCAGATATATTGCGCGATGTCGACAGTAGCGGCATCCCACGGATCAAGGCTTTCCGCACTCACCTCTTTCGGGCGCTCGGCCTTTGGCTGTTCGGAAAAATCCATTTCCGGTTTGCCTGAACGTTCGCTGAGGCGTTTCTTGATGTCGTCCGTGTCATAGCCTTCCCACCAAGCCTTTAGGCGTAGCTTCAGTGGTACTTTCGCATCAGGTTTCTTTTGTTTTGTTGCCAAATTTCACACCCACGCAATGCCAAAGGCCCGACAAATGTCGGCTGCCTTTTCCTCCCAACTACCAATATGAAAACCGAACGGGGCATTTTTGCAAGCCCCGATCGATTGTTTTCATAAAGATTCTTGCGCCGTTAGCCGCGTAGAACCGCGCCAACAGCCTTTTCTGCCGCCGCGCAAACCTTGCCGGAGATCGCTTCGATATCCTTTTCGGTGAAGGTTTCGTCCTTTGGCTCAAGAAGCACGCTAACCGCGATTGATTTCTGCCCTTCTGGCACGCCCTTGCCTTCATAGACGTCGAAAATACCGACATCTGCGATGAATGCCTTGTCAGCGCCTTGAACAGCACGCACCAGGTCAGAAACCTTGGCATCGCGGTCCATCAGGAAAGCAAAATCACGCTCAACCGACTGCAGTTTCGAGACGACAAGCGCCCCTTTGGCAGCACCGGATTTTTTCGGTGCAGGGACGCGGTCCAGATACACCTCAAAGCCGACAACCGGACCGTCCACGTCAAGCGCCTTCAGCACTTTCGGGTGCAGTTCACCGAAGCTTGCAAGGATATTCTTCGGTCCAAGGCGCAAAGTACCAGAACGTCCGGGGTGATAATAGTCAGGAGCCTCATCAAACACCTGAAGGTTCGCCGGTGCGCCCACAGCCTCAAGAGCTGCAAGGGCATCGCGCTTGGCGTCAAACACATCAACCGCCCTGTTGGCAGCGGCCCAGTGACGCCCGGCATTCCGGCCAGCGCGGAGGCCCGTTGCGACAAGAAGCTGACCTTTTTCCGTATCGTCTTCATAGACAGGGCCGACTTCAAACAAGGCGACAACATCCGCCCCGCGATCCCGGTTGCGCTGCGCCGCCTGCATCAGGTTCGGCAGGATCGATGGCCGCATGCAGTCAAGCTCGCTTGAGATCGGGTTGTCGACCACCAGGGTTTCATCGCCGCCACCGAACAGGACCGCGTGATCGCGGGTCATGAAGGACCAGGTGACAGCTTCGTGCATGCCAACGCCAGCAAGACGGCGCTTGGCGGCCCGAGCCCGCTTCTGGCGGGGGCTCAGTGTCGTGCCGGCTTTATGGTCGGTGGCAGGCAATGGGGCACTTGGGATATTATCCAGGCCACGAATGCGCAGCACTTCTTCGACGATGTCAGGCTCGCCTTCCACATCCACGCGCCAGCTTGGCACATGCACGGTGTAGGGGTCATTGCCTTCAACCTTGAAGCCCAGCTTTTCAAGAATTGAAACGCTTTCATTCGCAGGAAGGTCCAGGCCACCCAGGGTTTTAACGCGCTCTGAGCGGAACGGTACTGTCTTGTTCCAGACCGTATCCGCGCCCGCTTCAAACACGTGGCTCACTTCACCGCCGCAGAGATCAAGAATCATCTTGGTCGCAATCTCGATGCCGTCGCGGATGAACCGCTCGTCCACACCGCGTTCGAACCGGTAGCGTGCATCTGTAATCAAGCCGTGATCGCGGCCCGTGAAGGCCGTGCGCTTGGGGTCGAACAGGGCCGCTTCCAGAACCACATCTGTCGTGTCGTCTGAACAGCCAGACGCGAGGCCGCCAATGATGCCACCAAAGCCTTGTAGGCCAGTGTTATCAGCAATCACTGTTTCGCCGCCCTTGGCGGTATATTCCTTGTCGTCGAGTGCGGTGAATGTCTCACCTGCCTCAGCAAGGCGCGCCTTAAGGTCGCCATTCAGTTTGCTGGCGTCATAGACGTGCAGCGGGCGACCAAGGTCGTGCGTGATATAGTTGGTGACATCAACAAGTTTGGAGATCGGACGCAGGCCGATGGCCTTCAGGCGGTCCTGCAGCCACTGTGGGCTCGGGCCATTCTTGACACCCTTGAAACGGCGACCCAGAAACTGGGTGCAGGCGTTTTTGGCCTCTTCAGGCAGGTCGATCGAGACTTTCACGTCGCTTTCGAACGTGCCGTCGGTCTTCTCGACCTTGAGCGGCTTCAGCTTGCCAAGGCCTGCTGCGGCCAGGTCACGGGCGATGCCGTAAATGCCCAAGCAGTCCTGCCGGTTGGGTGTGATCTCGATATCGATCACCGGGTCGTCCAACTGCGCATAGTCCACATAGGATGTGCCGACAGGTGCATCTGCAGGCAGTTCGATGATGCCGTCATGATCGTCGCCAAGCTCCAGCTCCCGCGCAGAACACATCATCCCGATGCTCTCAACGCCACGGATCTTGGCTTTCTTAAGTGTAACGTCCAGGCCGGGCACATAGTCGCCCGGGCGGCCCAGAACCACCTTGATACCAGCGCGCGCATTTGGCGCACCGCAGACAATCTGCATTTCTTCCGTGCCGTTCGACACTTTGCAAACCTTCAGCTTGTCAGCGTCCGGGTGCTTTTCGGCGGACAGCACTTCTGCAACCGTGAAGGCGCCAAGCTTTTCAGCTGGGTTTTCAACCGTATCGACCTCAAGGCCGATGGCGTTCAGTTTGGCAACGATAACGTCGAGGCTCGCATCCGTGTCCAGATGGTCCTTGAGCCAGCTAAGGGAAAATTTCATCGGCTGAGCCCTCCTGCGAGCGTGGGAAGATCGAGGGCGCGGAACCCATAGTGACGGAGCCAACGAAGGTCGGCGTCAAAGAAGGCGCGCAGGTCGTTCATGCCATACTTCAGCATCGCCAACCGGTCGATGCCGCAGCCGAAGGCGAAACCCTGGTACTCGTTCGGGTCAAGGTTACAGGCCTTAAGGACATTCACATTGACCATGCCAGAGCCGAGAATCTCGAGCCAGTCGTTGCCGTCGCCGATTTTCACTGTGCCGCCTTCGAAGCTGCACTGCACATCCACTTCCATGGATGGTTCAGTGAACGGGAAATAGGAAGGACGCAGGCGGAGCGTCACGGCGTCCACTTCAAAGAAGGCCTTCAGGAAGGCCTCCAGCGTACCCTTCAGGTGACCCAGATGTGTATCCCGGTCGATCACAAGACCTTCAACCTGATGGAACATGGGTGTGTGCGTCGCGTCCGAGTCGGACCGGTAGGTGCGGCCAGGGGCGATAATGCGGATCGGAGGCTCTTTCGAGAGCATGGTGCGGATCTGCACAGGGCTGGTGTGCGTGCGCAGCACCTTGCGGTCACCGTTGGCGTCAGGCTTCAGATAGAAGGTATCATGATCCTGACGGGCAGGGTGCTCTTCCGGAATATTCAGCGCCGTAAAGTTATGGAAATCGGTTTCCACATCCGGGCCTTCAGCCACATCAAAACCGAGGCTGGCGAAGATTTCAGCGATCTCGTCCATCACCTGGCTGATCGGGTGCACGCTTCCCGAAGCATGCTCCTGAACCGGCAGGGTCACATCCACACGTTCGTTGCGAAGCCGGGCGTCGAGCGCCGCTTCCTCAAGCGTGTCTTTGCGCGCTGCAATCTCGTCCGCCACCAGGTTCTTCAGGCCGTTGAGGGCCGGGCCCATCTCCTTGCGTTCCTCTGGGCTCATGCCGCCAAGGCCCTTCATAAGCTGGGACACGCTGCCTTTCTTGCCGAGTGTGGAGACCCGGACTTCCTCAAGCGCATTCAGGTCGGCGGCCGACGCAATCTGGGCCGCAATCTCTTCCTTAAGCGCTGAAATCTGTTCCTGCATTTTTCTTCCGCTTTTTCGAGCAATCAAATCTTTAAAACAAAGGTTTGTTTCACTTGGCCCATAATGGGGAGACAAGCAAATAAAAAGAGGACCCCGCCAACGGCTAGGCCCTCTTTAAAGTCTTGGTGTTTGCTGTTCGCAAACCAGCCTTAGTTGGCGAGGGCGGCCTTAGCCTGATCCACAAGCGCCTCAAAAGCAGTTGGTTCGTGAATAGCAAGGTCGCTCAGTACTTTGCGGTCCAGCTCAACACCTGCCAGCTTGAGGCCGTGCATGAACTGACCGTATGGCAGACCGAGAGCGCGTGCGCCTGCGTTGATCCGCTGAATCCAGAGAGCGCGGAAGTTGCGCTTCTTGGCTTTGCGGTCGCGGTAAGCGTACTGGCCGGCTTTCTCAACCGCCTGACGAGCAACTTTGATGGTATTCTTGCGACGGCCCCGGTAGCCTTTAGCTTCCTCGAGGACCTTCTTGTGACGAGCGTGCGATGTTACACCGCGCTTAACACGTGCCATGGTATATTCTCCTTAACCCTTGAAGACCCGTTCGGCTTAGCCGCCGTAGGGCATGAACTTCTTGACGATGTTGGCATCGGCGTCACAGAGGACGGTGGTGCCACGCTGGTTGCGGATTTGCTTATTGGTGCGCTTGATCATGCCGTGTTGTTTACCGGCTTGGTTTGCGCGCACTTTACCAGAAGCGGTCAAGCTGAAGCGTTTTTTCACGCTCGATTTCGTTTTCATCTTGGGCATTTTTTGTCCTTACTTAAACTTAAAGTTCCGACATAACTGAACAGCCACGGCAGCCCTTTACTGGCCGGACGGTTCGATGAAGCGCGCTGTATAGCGCTTGACCCACGCATTTGCAAGCAGATTCCTTGGCTTTTCAGATGCACCCGGCCCACCGGCCTTGCGAACCCGTGATGACCATGAAATGATGGTCGCAACAACCGATTGCGAGGGACAAAATGCGATACTTGGCAATATTGGCCTGGCTGCTGGTCAGCATAGCCGCTCCAGTCACTGCAGCACCCGCGCTCTGGCGCATGGCAGACGACGACACTGAAGTCCATATCTTCGGCACACTGCATATGCTCGAAAAAGGAACAACCTGGGCGAATGCCAGCATTACCAACGCTTTCAGCGCAGCAGATGCCCTTGTCGTCGAGCTGGACGACCGCGAGCTTGAGCTTGCGGGGCCCCTGTTCATGGAAGCGGGCAAGTTGCCCCTTGGCGTGAACATGCGCCAACTCGTCGGCAACGGAATCTATAATGATGTGAACCGACTTGCGCGCCAGCTGGACCTTAAGGAAGACGCTTTTCTTAATGTCAGGCCCTGGTTTGCGGGCATGTCCCTGACTGTCGTAAGCCTGGGCAAAATGGGATATGACCCTTCAAGCGGTGTGGATCAGGCCTTGATCGGTGAGGCGCTTCGCCTCAGGAAACCGATTCTCGGGATCGAGACAGCGGCCCAGCAGGTGGACTTGTTCGCCTCCCTCACGCCCAGCCAGGACAAAGCCATGCTGGTAGATGCGCTCAGGCAGTCAGCCAACATCAAAGCCTATATGACCGACCTGCAAAGTGCCTGGATCAACGGGGATGAAGCCACCCTTGACAGGCTTTTGAACGGCGAGCTGATGCAGAAAGACGGCCTGGGGGATCATTTGCTTTATGGACGCAACCAGATGTGGGCAAGCCAGTTGTCCCGCCTGATGGACAAACCCGGCCGCTTTTTTGTAGCGGTCGGCACGGCCCATGTCGTCGGGGAAAAATCGCTGATCGTATTCCTCACCGCGCAGAACCGTATGATGGAACGGGTTCAGTAGGGCACCCATGGCAGGCTATTCAGGCACACCGCTGGTCAAGAAACTTGGTATCAAGGACGGCTTCACCGTTCAGTTCAAACATGCGCCAGCGCATCTCGGCGACCTGATCGGGCCGCTGCCTACGGGCGTCACGGAAAGTCGGTGCGGCTGCGATTTCATCCATGCCTTCTACATCGAAAGGGCCTTGTTTGAAGCAGAAATCACCAGCCTCATGAATGATATCAAGCGCGACGGCATGATCTGGATAAGCTGGCCGAAGAAGGCATCCAAAGTGCCAACGGACATGACCGAGGATGTGGTACGCGCCGTGGCCCTGCCACTTGGGCTGGTTGATGTGAAAGTCTGTGCGGTGGATGACGTCTGGTCCGGGCTCAAGCTGGTGATCCGGAAAGAACTGCGTTAGCTGTCGTCTTCTGACTTGAGCGCGGCAAGCTCAGCCTTCAGCCGGTCGATTTCCTTTTGCTGTTCCACGAACAGCCGCGCCCCGGCGTCAAAGGCCATGAAAACGCCCGGCATCCAGGTGTCTTCCTTTTCCGGGTACATGGAAAAATCATCCCCGAACAAGGGGGCGGGCAAGCCAGGGAAATAGGCCTCTCTTATACGCTCATTGCCGTCCCTGAAGTGGGCGAGAAAGCCCTCGGCCGCGGCCCGGGATGGTTTGATTCCCTTTCCGGAAAAATGCTGGTCCAGCAGGCGCACGAGCGCCATGCGGTAATGCTCTGACCTCTCGCCGAACCGATCCTGCCGTTTCTGGTTGAAGGCCGCAAGGAACCGCTGGCCCAAGCGCCCCAGGGACTGGTTCCTGCTTTCCGGTATCGTCCAGTGGGCCGCAGACGGCAAGTCCAGCGCATCACAGAAGTCAGCGATCAGATCGCCGTCCACCAGTTGGTCGCGGTCGAACAGGCGGACACGCATGGCATTCTTGCCAAAAACGCGCGCATACAGGTCGCACGTGCGCCAATAATCGAATGCGATGGGGAGATCCCCCTTGATCACCAGGTCCGGCTTCTTGCGCCACTGGCCTACCTTCAGCGCGGTTGAATAAAGGCTGGTCGCCGCCTGGTCCTGCCGCCGTATATAAAAGATCACGCGGATTTCATCCGCGACAGAGCGCAAAAGCGTTGCCAGACGCTCCAGTTCATCCACCGTTTCAATCCGGCTGTGGCAATGCTCGTTCGTCAGCACGATCCGATCTGGCGCCGCGCTGGCCACCTCCGCCTGTAACGCTGCTTTGAAGTCATCCTGGAAACTTGCCAGCGCCTCATCCGACTGGACGCGCACCTGTGCCATCAGGTTCTTGCGGCTGCTATCTGTCATGGCGTATGCGGCCAGCGCAGGCTGGTTGTCTTCTCCTGGCGTCCGTGGGAACAGATAGCCGTGATCAGCCAAGCGGCGGCGATTTGCGCGCAGGAAAGCCTGAACGCTGGTGGAGCCGGTCTTTTCAGCCCCAATATGCAGGTAACAGATTTTCGCGCGCGCCATGGCTACTATCCCATCAGCTGTTGATGCTGTCCGCAATCGCTCGCGCAGCTGCCGCTGGATCGTCAGCCTGCGTGATCGGCCGCCCGATCACCAGCACATCCGCGCCTGCCGTTACTGCGTCCGCCGGGGTCATCACCCGCTTCTGGTCGCCCGCTGCGATGCCCGCAGGGCGGATACCCGGCACCACCAGTTTGAAGTCAGGTGCTGTGGCCAGCCGGGCCAGGGCAATTTCACGCGGGCTGCACACCATGCCGTCAAGGCCACTTCGGTGCGCAAGCCCAGCGAGCCGCGCAACCTGATCGGCAACCGCGTCACCCACACCGATCGCCCTAAGGTCACTGTCATCCATGCTAGTCAGGATTGTGACACCCGTTACCCATGGCTTTTCATGGCCGTGCTTCGCGGCTTCCTCGGCTGCGGTTTCCGCGGCCCGGCGCATCATCTCCGGCCCGCCCTGGGTATGGATAGTCAGGATCTTCGGGCCAAGCGGCGCCACCGCGCGGATAGCGCCCGCTACCGTATTCGGAATGTCGTGGAACTTCAGGTCCAGGAAGATCGGCATGCCGGTTTGGGCGACTGCCTTGAAGCCATCCGCACCGTTCGCACAGAAAAACTCCAGCCCCAGTTTGACACCCCCAACAGTTCCCCGCAGCTTTTTCGCCAGCGCCACAGCCGATGCCGTCTCGGTGGTATCCAGCGCACAGAAGATGCGGTCACTCGGTTTCATGACAGTGTGGGATGAAGTTGGCATGGCGCATCCTTTCTATGGCTATCGGCGAACAAAGGCTGGATGCAGGACTTACTCGTCTTTCACCCGGTTTGGCAAGGCTTCACTATCGCCGCCACTGGCGCCGATCTCCGCTGTGCGGTGAGCGTCGCCCGCTTTTGCCTTGTGGGCATCTTCCGACAGCGCGGAAACCTGGTCTTCCAGATACGAGGCGCGGCGTTCCGCCTGCCGACGCCGGGCGAATCCCTTCAGCCTCAACCAGCCGGTTACCCCGGCCGCAAGCATAAGCCCAATGAAAATACCGGCGAACACCAGAAGGAAAGCCGGCACCGAAAAGGTAAAATCAAAGGGGGAGAAACTGAGCGCGACGGGAAGTCGGTTGTTTACCGAGAAATAGATCAGGAAAAGTGCCAGCAGAATCCAGAACAGGCGGCGAATCAAGCTGGCGAGCGACTGTGCCATGTCAGTCTTTCATGCAATTCAGGGTGAAGTTTGAGCGCCTTGATCAGGTGTTCAGGCGCTCGCGAAGGTCCTTGCCGGTCTTGAAATAGGGAACCCGCTTTTCAGCAACTTCCACCTTTTCGCCGGTACGTGGATTGCGGCCAACCCGAGCTGGGCGCTCCTTGACGGAAAAGGCACCAAAACCCCGGAGTTCCACGCGGTCACCCCGGGAAAGGGCTGCTGTTATTTCATCGAAAATCTTGGAAACAATGCGCTCAACATCCCGGTAATAGAGATGGGGGTTGGCTTCGGCTATTTTTGCAATCAACTCAGATTTGATCATCTGCGTCCTCCCCTGGGGGCCAAAATCTTGTGCACTCAAAACCCGGGTACCAAATGTGCTTTTTCCAAAAGTGCCATCTGATGAGGCCGCCGTCAAGATAAGCCTTTCAATTAAAAGAGCTTTTAACAAAAAGAATCGATTCGGGACACTCCAACCACCCAGATTTGACGATTCCCGCCGCCCTTTTTCATGGCCTGCCTGCTGGTAGAATTCAGGCTGTAAAAAGAAAAGGCCGCCCCAGATGGAGCGGCCTTCAAATCAGGTCCCCGAGGGGAAATCCGATTATTTGTCTTCTTTGGCTTTCTCAAGCGCAGCACCGAGGATGTCGCCGAGGCTTGCGCCGGAGTCTGCAGAACCATACTGCTCAACAGCAGCTTTTTCTTCTGCAACTTCGAGGGCCTTGATGGACAGGTTCATCTTGCGGGAACCTTTGTCAACGCCAGTTACCATTGCGTCAACCTTGTCGCCTTCGGCGAAACGCTCTGGGCGCTGGTCACCGCGGTCACGAGCGAGGTCACTGCGACGGATGAAGGCAGTTACGCCGCTGTCGCCAACTTCAACTTCGATACCGTTGTCGTTAACGGCTTTAACAACACAGGTAACCTGCTCACCTTTCTTCTTGGAAGAAACGTTCGCGAATGGGTCACCGCCAAGTTGCTTGATGCCGAGGCTGATGCGCTCTTTCTTGGTGTCGACATCCAGAACAACGGCTTTAACAGTGTCGCCTTTCTTGTAGTCCTGGATGGCTTCTTCACCGGAACGCTCCCAATCGAGGTCCGAGAGGTGAACCATGCCGTCAACGTCGCCGTCGAGGCCGATGAACAGACCGAATTCGGTGATGTTCTTAACTTCGCCTTCGATTTCAGTACCTTGTGGGTACTTGCCTTCGAACGCTTCCCATGGGTTCTCGCCACACTGCTTGAGGCCGAGGGAGATACGACGCTTGGAAGGATCAACTTCCAGAACCATAACTTCCACTTCCTGGCTGGTGGATACGATCTTGCCTGGGTGTACGTTTTTCTTAACCCAGCTCATCTCGGATACGTGCACGAGGCCTTCAACGCCAGACTCGAGCTCAACAAAAGCACCATAATCAGTGATGTTGGTAACGGTACCGGTGAACTTGGCACCCACTGGGTATTTGGCTTCGATGCCTTCCCATGGGTCTGCTGCCAGTTGCTTCATGCCAAGGCTGATGCGCTGCGTTTCCGGGTTGATGCGAACAACCTGTACCTTCACGGTCTCACCGATGGAGAGAACTTCAGAAGGATGGTTCACACGACGCCAGGAGATGTCGGTAACGTGCAGGAGGCCGTCGATGCCGCCCAGGTCAACGAATGCACCATAGTCGGTGATGTTCTTAACAACACCCTCAACGGCATCACCCTCTTCGAGTTTGCCCATGAGTTCGAGACGCTGCTCAGCACGATCTTCTTCGAGAACGGCACGGCGGGAGACAACGATGTTGCCACGACGACGGTCCATTTTCAGGATCTGGAACGGCTGCTCGATGTTCATCAGAGGCGTCACGTCACGGATCGGACGGATATCAACCTGGGAACCTGGCAGGAACGCAACAGCACCGTTGAGGTCAACAGTGAAGCCGCCCTTAACGCGGCCGAAGATAACGCCGTCAACACGGGCATCGCCTTCAAACGCTTTTTCAAGCTCGGTCCAGGCTTCTTCACGGCGGGCTTTGTCGCGAGACAGGATCGCTTCACCAAGAGCGTTCTCAACGCGGTCAACGTACACTTCTACAGTGTCGCCAACGCTGATCTCAGCAGATTTACCGGCCGGAGCGAATTCTTTAAGCGGAACGCGACCTTCGGCTTTGAGCCCGATGTCAACGATCGCGAAGTCGTTTTCTACGGAAACGACGGTGCCTTTTACGACGCGGCCTTCAAAGCCTTCGTCTTCAGTTGGCAGAGTTTCATTCAGAAGCGCTTCGAAATCGGAAACGCTCGGCATTTTTGCCGCTTCAGACATGTATGTCTTCCTTTCAACATATATATTTCTTTGCCTGCCGGTTGGCTCCGGCGGTCTTCTTCCGAAGGGTCTTCATAAAGACGGGACCATCCCCTCTTTTTCATCAGCTCCGGAAGCCTCTAACACCAACAACAAAATGATCCCTCTCGGGCAGACCTGGGGCCTGACCATCGGGACCGCGTGGAAGCGTCTTCGGCTATTGGGGCGTCAACCTGTCTTTGACCAGATTGGCCGCCCGTAAAAACACGGCGTCTATATCCAAATTACTTGTATCAAGCAAGAGGGCATCTTCAGCGGGCTTCAGGGGGGCGTCTTTTCGGCCCATATCCCGCTCGTCCCGTGCGCGGACGTCAGCCAGTATAGCATCAAAATCAGCCGCCTGACCACGGCCTTCCAATTCTGCCCTGCGACGCTCTGCGCGAACCTCTGCGCTCGCTGTCACAAAAAGCTTCAAATCCGCCTCAGGACAGACCACCGTGCCGATGTCCCGGCCATCCAGCACCGCGCCCTTTTTGTTTTCCGGCGGGCTTGCCGCGAAATTCTTCTGGAAATCCAACAGGTTGGCGCGCACGCCGGGCATCGCCGCCACTTTGGATGCGGCCCCGCCTGTGGCTTCGGTGCGCAGCTCCGGGTCATCGAGCAGACTGAGGTCAAGGTCCATTGACGCCGCCTCAGCCGCCTCCATATCGGCTGGGTCAATGCCTTGTTTCAGCAGCGTCAACCCGACCGCGCGGTACAGCGCGCCCGTGTCCAGATAGGCAAAGTCGAACTTTTCGGCCAATCGCCGCGCCAAAGTGCCCTTTCCGGCTGCTGCCGGGCCATCAATTGCAATAATCACTGCGAATCACCCTTCCTGCGTTCGCCGGTTTATAGGAATATTGCCCCGCAAGCGCCAGAAAGAATTGACCGACCACAAAGGATTCGACTCTTTTTCCCGCCAGTGATAAACAAGAACAAAAGAGGAACATATTCATGCAATGGATGATCAGAAGTGCCACAGCGCTGGTCATGGTTTTTACCATCAGCGCCTGGGCAAAAGGAGCCGACCCGATGATCGACAGCATCACCCCCGTCCTGCCAGTAGACAGGATCGAACCTTCCATCACCTTCTTTGAAAAAGTGGGATTCGCGAAAACCGTCGAGGTGCCGGAAGGCGACCATATCGGCTTCGCCATCCTATCGGACGGCAAGATTGAGATCATGTATCAGACAACCACAAGCATTGCGGAAGACAGCGGCATGACCGGTGGAACGCCTGTGCTGCTGTTCGTTAAGGTGCAGGATATTGATGCCGTCGCAAAAGCGATGGGGGACAGTTATGACATCGTGATGCCGCGGCGGGAGACATTCTACGGCGCCACGGAAATCGGCTACCGGGAACCGGGCGGCCATATCGTGACCTTCGCCCAGTTTGCACCCGAGGAATAATACCGGGGAACAATTTATGCCTTCAGGCTCAAACTCGCACCCAGGCCGGTCATCAGGTCGATGAAACTTGGAAAGCTGGTCTGAATCGGGCTGGCGTCATCAATGGTGATAGGCTTGTCCGCCCGCTGCCCAAGCACTGAAAAGGCCATGGCGATTCGGTGGTCGAGATGCGTCTCGACCATGCCGCCACCCGGTACATTGCCGCCCATGCCGGTGATCTCAAGCCCGTCTTCATGCTCTGTCAGCACAACGCCATTGGCTTTGAGGCCCGCTGCCATCACGGCCAGGCGGTCAGATTCCTTGACCCGAAGCTCCTCAAGGCCCGTGAAACGGCTGGTGCCTTCCGCCACTGCGGCAGCACAGAACAGTACAGGGAATTCATCAATCATGGTGGAAGGGTCCACCGGCAGCTCGCTGACACCCTTCAACTGGGCGGCACGTACCCGCAGGTCTGCCACCGGCTCACCGCCGAGCGTACGGCTGTTCAATACCTCAATGTCGCCCCCCAAGGCCTTCAGCGCGTCAACAATGCCTGTCCGGAGCGGGTTCATGCCCACATTTTCAATGGTCACGTCTGATCCCGGAATGATGGAGGCCGCCACCAGCAGGAAGGCGGAAGACGAGATATCCCCGGGCACTTCAAGCGTGATCGGCTTCAGTTCAGGCTGACCCTTCAGGCGCACCACCCGAAGGCCGTCTTCTTCCGCCACGTCAATCTCAGCCCCCATGGCGCTGAGCATCCGCTCCGTATGATCGCGCGTGGCCACCTTTTCACGCACAATCGTGGTACCCGGCGTGTTGAGCCCCGCCAGCATGACAGCCGACTTGACCTGCGCACTGGCCATCGGCGGCGTGTAATCGATCGGCATGGGATTGCGTGTGCCTGTGACTGTCAGCGGCAGGAACTTCTCCTCGCGCGCCGTAAACCGGGCGCCCATTTTTGCGAGCGGTACCGTCACGCGCCCCATGGGGCGGCCGCGCAAACTTGCGTCGCCTGTCATGGTCACGGTGATGTCGTGGCTTGCGATCAACCCCATGATCAGGCGCGTGCTTGTCCCGGAATTGCCCATGTCAATCACGTCAGTGGGTGTCATCAGCCCGCCAACGCCAACGCCCGACACCCGCCATTCGCCGTCGCCGAGTCGGTCTACTGTCGCGCCCATCGCCCGCATGGCCTCAGCTGTGGCCAGCACATCCTCGCCTTCAAGAAGGCCTGTAATATGGCTCTCTCCTATAGCGAGCGCCGACAACATCAGGGACCGATGAGAAATCGACTTGTCGCCGGGTACTTTGACGGTACCGGTCAGCGATTGATGGGGCGCGGAATTAAGACTTGGCACGGAGCATTTCCAACTATAGACAGGGTTCGAAGAGTAAAAGCTTTGACAGGCGCCACTGATCGTGGCAAGGGATGCGCCGAATTCTTGGCCGAATTGCGTCAAAAACGCAAGGCCCTATACAGAAATGCTGACGCGGCTAACGAACGCGAAGGAGAGAAACGTGGTAAAACCCGAATGGGGCACAAAGCGGACTTGCCCAAAATGCGGCACACGCTTTTACGACCTGACAAAAGACGATCCAGTGGTTTGCATCGACTGTGGCAACGAGTGGGCCCCAGAGCCGATTCTGAAGACCAAGCAGCCGCTGCCTGTCGCTGAAGAAAAAGAAAAAGAGCCAGAAGCCAACGACGACGATGATGATCTCGACGTTGATGATGACGACCTGGCGGACGTAAGCCTCGACGACGATGATGACGATGAAGTCACCTCCATTGTCGATACGTCGCTGACGGACGACGAAACCTAAAACAGCCCAGCTTTGAGGCCTCGGCAAGGGGCCTCAAAACCTGATTTCCATAGAGCTGTTTTTTTACTTGCGCGGACCTTGGGCCGATTCTATAGTCCGCGCCGTTCCGAGGGTTCCCGGGACACCCAGACACGGGGCCGTAGCTCAGCTGGGAGAGCGCTACACTGGCAGTGTAGAGGTCGACGGTTCGATCCCGTTCGGCTCCACCAAATTTTACAAGGGCTTAGGAAGCATTTCCTAGGCCCTTTTCCTTTGTGGGACCAAAAAAGGGACCATATTGGGACTCGTTTCTAATCAAGTGAAAATCCAGCTCAACGAAAATGAGCCCTATACTCATTAGCCTTCCCTGTCTGGAATGTGCTCAATCATCTTTTGTACAGGCACCTGGAAGTAGCTACATAGCTTGTCAATAATGTCGGTTGAAGCGTTATAGCCTTTTTGGTTCGCCACCTTCGTCAGGGTGGTGCGATGTATCCCCGTTTCACGCGACACTTCCTCAAACGTGATCTTGCGACCCTCGTTAAAGCCCTTGTCTGCCATCAATTCCCTTAAGCGAAACCGGATCATTGCGCACCTTTGTTCATCAAATGATGCGTTTAAACATCATTTTATGTTGACAAGCATCAACACGCTTCTTATTTTGATGCGTATAGACATCATTTCAAGCGTGGGAGTTCCAAAAGATGAGCCCAACATACTTAACCACCGAAGAGTTGGCTAGCAGAATCAAGTATGACGTCCGCACCATTCGTGAACGCTTGAAGGACAGCGTTCTTCTTGAGGGTGTGCATTACATCAGACCATTTGGCGGCCGCAAGATTCTCTATCTTTGGGAAACAATCGAGAAAGACATGTGTGCCCAACCAAGCATGCCCACCAGTTTCTCTAGCTTGGCGGTGTAGCATGGCAACGATCGGATCACGTAGCGGTCGCCTGTATATCGATTTCAGATATCAAGGGGCCCGATACAAAGAATACACGGGCGTGCAAGATACGCCGACCAATCGACGAAAAGCCGAACAGCTTCTCAAGCGAATGGAAGCCGAAATAACACTCGGCACCTTCGATTATCTCAACTATTTCCCTGACGGTCGCTCCGCAGCAAAATTTGCCGCTCAACAACAAAGGCGGGCTGAGAAAAGGTCAGCACCTTATGCCTTCGAAAAATTTGCAGATACATGGTTTGCAGAAAAAAAGGTCGAGTGGCGTCAGTCATATCGGGACGTCACCCGCCTGACACTGGATCGCTACATTATCCCCTATTTCAGGGAAAAAAGACTCGACGAAATCGATAAAGCCCTAATCCTAAAATTCCGGGCTTACCTTGCGGAACAACCCGGCCACAAATCAGAGACTTTATCGGCATCTCGGGTCAATCATATTCTGATCCCTCTCAGGATGATCCTGATGGAAGCCGCTGACCGATATGATTTTAAGAATCCCTGGGTCAACATCAAGCGACTACGGGAGACAAAGCCAAAGGTCGACCCCTTCACGCTGCAAGAAGTTCAATCGATTCTTGAAACAGTCAGAGCCGACTTCCGAACTTACTACACGGTGCGCTTTTTTACGGGTCTACGCTCCAGTGAGGTCGATGGACTTCAATGGAAATATGTGGACTTTGAGCGACGACAGATTCTGATCCGGCAAGCACTTGTACAGGGTAAGCTAGTCGACACAAAAACTGATGGATCGTCCCGTGAAGTGGACATGTGCTCTCAAGTCTATGGCTGCCTGCAAGCCCTATATGAGCAAACTACCGACTCTTCGGGATTCGTCTTTGCGACTCGCGAGGGAACACCCCTCCACAATCGAAATGTCACACAACGTGTTTGGTATCCCCTGTTGAGACATCTCGGCCTCACCTCGCGTCGTCCCTATCAAACCCGCCATACCGCCGCCACGCTCTGGCTTGCCGCTGGTGAGAACCCCGAATGGATTGCCCGCCAAATGGGCCACAGCAACACCAAAATGCTGTTTGAGGTCTATAGCCGCTACGTCCCAAACCTCACCCGAAAAGACGGCTCAGCATTTGAGCGATTATTGAAAGCTGAACTCAACCACCCACGAGCCACGACAGACAAGGAATAAGAAATGACTCGAATGAAATACGCAATGCAAACAGCCCCCAAACTGTTACCAGCAGACCCTTTCCACCAGAAACTTGCCATTGAGCTTTCCTTCACAATCATGCGCGGTTGGGCGTTATCTAACAGCGAACAATTCACACTGACTGGTCTCAAAGACGCCTATACCTTTCAGTTATGGCAACAGCGGGTCTTCACTGAACTGAGCAAGGAGACCTACCTTCGCCTTGCCTGCGTCATCGATGTAAACCGGCAACTGAAGCTATTGGGCACGCCAGCCGCTTCAGCCGTCCGGTGGCTCAAATCGAGCAATCCCGCTTTTCAGGATCAAAGCCCACTCCATCATATGCTCAGCCATGGCCTGGAAGGCATTCAAGATGTGAGCAGGGTTCTTTGTCAGCAGGCTCAATACCCGCTCAATACCACCCACCTTCACTAACCATCTTTGTCCACGACACGCCAAAGGAGGCACCAATGACTGTTTCCCACACCACAATTGTGTCTAAAATCAGCGCCCGACCGCTGAAAATAGTGACAATCGAATATCTTATCACTTGCCACAAAGAGCTCATCGCGTGGCTTTTCGAACAAGCTGCCAAAGGCGGTTATCACATTCTGCTCGTTCTAGCAGGATTGATCTCTGAAGCTACCAACTGGTTCTGAAGGAGGCAAACCATGAACAAAACATATGAAGGCGTCATCGAAGACGCGTGCCTGGTTTCCTTCACAGATGCACCCGAGAATCACAAAAATCTTCGTTTGCTATGTGGGTCCGTGGTTGAAGATAAGCTCGGGCGCTTCCGCCCAGGAGAAGCCTTCCGGTCATCGCCTGTCATGGAGGTTGATGGCGACAATGTTCGCACCGCCAATAGTCTTTACCAAGTGAAAGGTCCGCTGGACCAGATCGAACTGCCATGGTCTCACCTTGAGGCAGTGCTCCGATTGATGCACCCGAGGGAAATCAAAGGTTTTGTGGACGAGGGGTTCACAGAAATCCTTATTCAGGCCGAAACTAAGAAAAGATGAACTAACAACTAACTACGATCACACTTTCCTCAACACTTTAGGCTTCATAACGTCGGCTTTGCAATAGCGTAGCCGACGTCATCCTTTCCTACACCAAAGACCCAATTTGACCCAAAGCAGCCCAATCAAGAGCTATACGCCATACCAAGGCTGTTAGAACCTCGCCATGTCACTGCAACCGCCAAGCGATCGGTATGGTGAAGGTCAGGTTCGCGTCGGGTAAGCTGTCTGGGGGTGCGGGAAGTGGGTCCATTCTTGCCATCATTTTTGGAATGGCGTCATCGAGCTGGCTCTCGCCGGTTGGTTCAATGATCTCATAGCCAACAATTTTGCCGCTTCTGTCTATGGTCACCTGCACCTTCGCGCGGCCTTCAATCTCCCGCGCAATGGCCGAGCGGGGATAGATGTGCGACTTGACGATTTTCTTCACGATCTCCCGTTGCCAATCCTTGACATCGTCTGCTGCCAACGCGCCTCGGCCCGTGAGGCCAACCATCACACAAATGATCAGAGCACATAACAGTCGCCCACAGAGCTGTCTAATATTACCATTTGATATCAGTTTTACCATTGTCTCCTCATTCCGTTTTTCCTGAAATTCCAGGCTTCATCGCTTGCTTCGGCAACATTACCTCCACAGCAAATCCAATTTCTGTGTCTTTGAAGGCCAAGTGCCCGTCATGCGCGGAAACCACAACATCCACCAAACTAAGTCCGAGCCCAATACCTGGCCTGTCCTGGGCTTCATCCAACCGGTAGAAACGTTCAGTGACTTTGGCTCTATGCTCCGGAGGTATGCCGTCTCCTTCATTTTCGATGCGGACAAGCACACCAGACCGATCCAGTTCAGCGGTCACCAGAATCACACTTTCTCTTGGTGAAAACTTGATGGCATTATCAATCAGATTGGAGAAGGCCTGAAACAGCAAATCCGGATCGCCTGATACTGTCAGGCCTTCCGGCATGGCACTTTGCAGCACCTGCTGTCGCCCTTCCGCTTCCGGCAGGTAAAGTTCAACTGCATCCTCAAGAAGGGGCACCAGATCTACCCGTTGTCTTTCGATTGCATGACGCCCGGTTTCGATCCTGGCAATTCGCAATAATGCTTCAAAGACCGCCTTCATTCGTCCCGCTTCCGTCATGGCTTGAACGATCAGGTCCTGGTCTGCCTCACCATGCTGTATTGCCGCCGCTAAGTCTTCAAGATCAGCATGGAGCCGAGCCAGCGGCATTCTGAGCTCGTGCGCAATACTGTCGGACACCCGGCTTAGTGCCTGCACAGAACTCTCAATCTTTGAAAGCATCAGGTTGAGTGTCACTGCGAGCTTGTCAAAGTCGTCCTCTGTACCGCTCCGCTCGATACGCCCCGACAGGTCACCTGCGATCACCTGGCGCGCGGCATAGTTCACCGCTTCAAGCCGTTTCCCGACGGCCAGGCTCATGAACACCCCCCCGATGGTCCCAAGAAAAAAGGAAATCCCCGCTGACCAAGCAAACGCCTCGAACAGCCATTCTTCACGCACCACTATATCTTCGATGTCACGCCCAACGAGCAGTCGCGCACCATCAGGAAAAACCTTGTCCATTGAAAGGGCGCGATAGGCGATTTCGCCTCCTTCGCGGGCGCTATCGGCATCAATCCGATAGGGCCCTGGTCGTGGACGGGACGGCCAGCTGGGCAGATTGGTCGTAATGACAGTACCATCGGAAGTTATCAAGGCATGAAATGCCCTTGGCGCGGTTTGTTCTTCAGCCCGCACTTCCAGCCGCAGTCGCAAGAGCTCAATATTAGCACCTTTATATAATGCGGAGAGCTCCTGCATCTCATCAGTCACCAGACGTTTGGCGTCCTCAAGCGGCCGAGACACGATAATCCAGTATGCAAGAGCAACCAGGATACTGAATGACGCCATAAAGATGCCCAGATAGATCGCCACCAGGCGAAAGGCAAAACTGTACCGCAAATATGTCATCAAGCCTGGCTTCATCAGGCCACTCATCCGTCTGTCCGCATGACATAGCCCGTCCCACGAACCGTCTGTATAAGAGGACGCTCAAACCCCTTGTCTACTTTCTGCCTAAGTCGGCTCACATGCTGATCAATGATGTTGGTCTGGGGGTCGAAATGATAATCCCAGACCTTTTCGAGCAACATAGACCGCGTGACTACACGCCCGGCATTTTTGGCCAGATACTCCAGGATTCTGAATTCACGGGACGTCAGATCAATGCGTTGCCTTCCCCTGAAAACCTCCCGCCCAAGCAGGTCAATGGTCAGGTCCGCAACCGCGAGGGTAGTTTTTTCAGTGATGACCGGCCCGCGCCGGGCAAGGACGTCAACCCGGGCCAGCAGCTCAGACAAGGCGAAGGGCTTGGATAAATAGTCATCTGCTCCTTCCTTGAGACCTTTGACGCGATCATCCACCTCGCCAAGGGCACTCAGTAGAAGGACCGGCGTGTTATCCCCCCCGGCCCGCATGGTGCGAAGAATGGCTAACCCATCCACGTTCGGGAGCATCCGGTCCAGTATGACCAAATCAAATTTCTCAGCGGCTGTGACATAGACTGCTTCACGGCCATCATCCACCAATTGGACAGAATGACCATTTTCCTGCAGACCCTTTCGCACATGGTCCGCCACCCGCATGTCATCCTCTATGATCAGAATATTCATCGGCACCCCTCGCGCCCCTTAACCACCAACAGGGCTATATCCACCAATTGAACGGGCACCTGTCCGAGGGTCATACGTGAACTCTAGGATATTTTGTGTTTTCGATACCATGACAACCTTATACTGCATACGTCGGCCATCCATAAAAGGCTGAACCTCGCTGATAACTGCTTGGGCCTGCAATTCAAGTTTTCCGAGCTTGTCAGCCACGTCGCCAGATTGCAACGTTGCGTCCGCGAGGCTTGGCCGAAACACATTGAGCGCCACGTCCTCAAACCTTAACGGTTCGACCTGCAAAATTTCAGAGGTTTCGGCATCCACCCATACCCGGTCGAGCGCGTCCGGTTGTTTGACATCTATTTGAAAGGCCCGCCGATTCATATATGTGACCAAGCATTCACGAAAGAAGGCCGCCTCCTTGTGGTCCGTTGCGAGGGAAACCGCAGACGAAAAATCACCTTGGGTCTCCTCGCTGTAGCGGGTGACCCGCATTGTCTCAGGAACTTCGGTCCAATAATATCTTGCCCAACCAAATATCCCGATAACGACCAAAACATATAGAACTACTAGGCTGCGCCTTATCATAGGTATCCCCATATCCCACTAATTCACTACTCTACGGCCAGAAATTAGCGGGAAGATTTGCCCAACATTTGTTTTTCGTCACGAAGTCGGCTTTGAGTTGGATTCACCGCTCGAATCCACCAATGATCGAAGCCAAGTTCCTTACCTTAGACTTGGTTTCAGTTGTGAATCAAACAAGCAGCCCAATAATTGCCAGTCCAGACGACAAGCCATGCGAAACTCTGGATGGTCAAAAGATCTCGCCAAAAGGAAACAAGCGAATTGCTTTCCTGTTTAACCATGAGCAATCCCACCAGATACTTCATTCTGCCCCAATCCTTGATGCCATGGCCGCCAGCTTTCCCAACCAGGACATCTCTGTGATCATCGTGGGGGATGACAAAACTGCATTCCTCGTAGGGCAATTGCGTCCTGACACGTTGAGACATATCAAACTGCACCCAATTGCCCCGTTAAAGTCCGCGATGCTCACAGAGAAAATACTGGGGTCTGCTATTCCTATAACCCGCGTTGCCAACCTGATCCGGCTGCGGAAGCTTCTGGCGCAACATGACGTTGTGGTCACGCCGGAGACAACAAGCCTCCTTCTAAAGTCCCTGCCGAGCACCCGTGACCTTAAAATAGTCTATACTCAGCACGGCGCAGGAGACAGGGCCGTTGGTTTCAAAGCTTCCATACAGAAATTCGACTTTGTTCTAGTGCCAGGCCGAAAAATAGAGCGGCGGATGCTGGACGCAAAAATTGTCCAGAAGGGGACATATGCAGTCGTGGGCTACCCCAAGTTCAACAGTCCGCTGATCAGCGAGAAGAAAAGCTTCTTCACAAATTCTAACCCGACGGTTTTATACAATCCGCATTTCGACCCGTCCCTATCAAGCTGGTATGATAAGGGATTGGAAATATTGGAATATTTCTACCAAAACCCCAAGTTTAACCTGATTTTCGCACCCCATGTCATGCTGTTTTCACGCCGGGTTCATCTTGCTCCTGCGCCCTTCGCTGCACGCCGATCGGGGCGAATTCCCCAAAAGTATCTTGGCCTCGACAACATTCGGATCGACCTGGGCAGCTTCGCTTCCATTAACATGGCCTACGCGCGTTCCGCCGATATCTATCTGGGCGATGTTTCAAGCCAGATTTACGAGTTTATCACGCCTCCAAAACCGAGCATCTTTGTGAATTCCGGGCACAAAAATTGGCAACGAGATACCAATTTTTCGCATTGGCACCTGGGAAAGGTTATTTACTCTGTGCAGGAACTTGACAAGTACCTCAAGGACTTGTCATGGCACACACTTGGCTATCTAGAGCGCCAGAAAGAAGCTTTTGTTTCGACATTCGGAGAGGATTCTCAAGGTGCGGCAGCCCGGGCAGCCGCAGCAATCATACGCTTCTCCGAGGAAGGGCTGTAGCATTATGACAAGCCCACAAAAAACACCCAGCAGGACAGTGTCTGCAGGATCAAACCGACCCCGGCGCAACAACAACCAACGCTTGAGACGCTCATTTGCTGTTTTTGATCTGGACGGAACAATAACGAAGCGCGGCACATTTACGCCATTCCTGCTCTCGACCCGGCCTTCCCTTGCCGCAAAGATCTGCCTTTTAGCAAAGCTGTTCAAGGAGATGATCTGGTACAAGCTCGGCCAAATCGACCGCACCACTCTCAAGAACAGGATGTTGTCCCATACCTTTTCAAGCGCCGGGGTCGAAAAAATCGGTACGGCCGCCGAGCATTTTGTAAAACAGTCCATCCCTAACGGGCTCAGGCAAGGTTGTGATCTTGCTTTCACTATGCACAGACTAGAGGGAGACGAATTGGTCCTGGCCACAGCAGCGATCGACATCTATGCAGAGCTTTTCGCGAGGGAGCTGGGATTTGACAAGCTTGTCTGCACCAGAACCACCTTCACCGAAAGGGCGACACATGCCCCTGTTATCGTGGGAAACAATTGCTATGGCGAAGAGAAGCTTGCGAAGGTCAAGAAACTGTTGCTCGCGGATTCCGGACTCTCGCGCGAAGAGATATTTGTCTCTTGCTACACCGACCATCATGCCGACCTCCCGCTGCTGAGATGGTCCGATGTAGCTGTGGTCATCAATCCGGGGAGCAGAACCCGTGCATTGGCCGCCGGTCACCAGATGACAATATTGAAATGGTAGGGAGTTCAGATTGGCCCCGATTGGAGTGTATTTAAAGTCATGATTATGGAATTTCTGGCCATCGTTGTGGGGCTAATTCTGCTGATCTGGAGCGCTGACAAGTTCGTCGAAGGTGCGTCAACTGTTGCAGACAATCTCGGGCTTTCACCGCTTGTCATCGGCATGGTAATTGTTGGCTTTGGCACATCCGCCCCTGAACTGGCCGTGTCGGTGCTTGCCTCGATTGACGGCAACCCTGGCGTGGCCCTTGGCAACGCTTACGGGTCCAACATCGCCAACATCGCTCTTATTCTGGGTGTCACCGCTGCGATCAGTCCTATCGCAGTACGGTCGGAAGTAGTGCGGCGCGAACTCCCCTTGTTGGCCTTTGTAACTATTCTTGCCGTCATTCTCTATTGGGACCAAATGCTGACCCGAGCGAATGCGGCGATTTTGTTGGTGCTGTTCTTCGCGATCATGACTTGGACCATCTGGCAAGCCAGGGCACATCCAAAGGATATCTTGGCATCAGAAGTGAAAAAGGAACTGAAGGAACACCAAGCGTCAAACGCCGTCGCCCTTTTCTGGGTCGTCACCGGTGTCTTGTTACTGGTACTAAGCTCCAGAATGCTGGTATGGGGGGCCGTTTCCGTTGCACAGCAATTTGGCGTCAGCGACCTTGTTATCGGGCTGACCATTGTGGCCATCGGCACATCCTTACCCGAGCTGGCCTCTTCCATCGCGGCAGCGCGGAAAGGCGAGCATGACATGGCCCTTGGAAACATCCTGGGTTCCAATATGTTCAATACGCTTGCAGTCGTTGGGTTGGCTGGCGTGATCAGCCCCACGACTGTGGAACGCGACCTCCTGACGCGGGACCTCCCGGTGCTGGGCGGCCTGACGCTGTTGCTATTCTTTATGTCATTCGGGTTCGCAGGCCGACCGGCACGTATCAATCGCCTGGAAGGCGTTGTTCTGACATGCCTGTTTGTCGGCTACACGTCATGGCTGATCTACACGCAGTTACCGGCACCAATTAAATAGCCCCCTAGGGTACACATTGATCACCGACTTTGCGGTAGGGCTCATTGCATTCCCAGTCATTCCCGGCATAATCCAGATGTGCGTTTTCAGGCACCTCCACCTTCATGCAGGAACGGCCGGAGCGATAATATCCTCGGGCACAATCAAAACCGTCTCCTGTGGAATTTAGATAAGCATTGGCTGGAATCTCAACTGGCTTGCAAACATTGTTCTCCTGCCTGAAGCCCCGATCGCAATCCCACCCGATACCGGAAGACTCCAGATAGGCGTTTGCAGGAACCTCAATTTTCTCGCAGCGACCGCCGACTTCCTTGAAACCCCAGTAACATTGCCATCCTTTTCCAAAGAGCCTGTTGTCCGGATAGGCGTTATCTGGGATTACAAGCGGAACGCATTTTTGCCCTTCCTCCTTGTAGCCGCGGTTACACTCCCATCCGTCCCCCAGTGAACTATCTGTCAGATAGCCATTTTCTGGGACATTGATCTTTTCGCATCGATCGATAAATTTCCTGTAACCCCGTTCACACTGCCAGGAATGGCCTGATGAATTAATGAAGGCGTTTTCCGGCACCTTCACCGGCACACAGGTTGAGCCGTCCCTTTCAAACCCCCAATTGCAGTCCCAGCCACCACCAAATCGCTTTTCATGAGCATTTTCGGGGATAGGGCTCTTAGCGTCCTGAGCTGAGGCCGAGACACCGACGAAAGAGATTGCAAATGTCAAGATCACCATGGACTTCTGCAGAAAGTTCAACTGAATCATAAAATACTCTCAAGGCTATGGGGTGGCATCAACGGTGTGGGTTATGTTTGCGGACAGGGCGAGAAAGATAGCCTCCATATCCGGCGCAATTTCGCCGCATTTCGAAAGGTTTTGGCGTTTGTCTTCACTCAAGCCAGGAATGAGGTCGGCCTTCTGTTGATGCATGTACAGGGTTACAGCAGCCAACAGATCTGCGACGAACATTTCCTGTCCGGATGCCGACCAGCCTTGAACTTCCGCCATGCCGGCCGCCAACAGTGGCTTTTTTCCCAGCATCTGGATCATCCGAAAGTTCGCTTCGGTTTCAAGAATCTTCAGATCGCTTGGGAGCCCCGGCGCGTCGCACCGCTCTGTGAAAACCTTGAGCATGACAACTTCATTTGCGAAGGTCACACCGGCATCAAGCGACGAATGCTGCAGATAGCTGACAAGAGCATTCTGAACAGATGTCATTAAATCAAAGCGTTCCTGACGGAAGGCGATGGTAAACCCATCGCTATCCAGGCCCGGGTCATCCCATACATCACTTTCAGCAGTGACCGATATTCCCAGCACAAGCGACAGAAACCATACGGAATAAGCCTTTCGGCGGCGACTGACCATTTCGTCCCTTGCCCCAAGTTCAGAAGGTAGCATCCCTTCAATCAACAGTGCTGAATATAGGTGGGGTCAATTTGAATGGGGTTGCCCAAAGATTTGTTTTTCTAAATGTTTGGGAATACGATCAGAAACTGTCCTAGACGTCGGAAGCTTTAATAATCGACCACAATGCTTGCAGTGGACTGCATCCGGCTCATGCCGGTTCAGCCCGCAAGTTGGACAGCTATAGTCAATCCGCGGGGGCCGAAAAATCATCTGCACCAAGCGCAGAAACAGTGCCACACCAACAAGCATGATAAAGACTGACAAGGGCCTCCCCCAGCCTCCTTGTAGGGTAATATCCCCGAAGCCTGTGGTCGTTAGGGTGCTGACAGTAAAGTACAGCGCATCCAGATAGTTATGAACCCCATCGTTTCGGCCCACTTCCGTCACATATACAAAAGCGGTCATGACAAAAACAAACACTGTCAGATTGATGATGGATTGGAGTAGCTGTTCATTTGCCTTGAACCAAGAAAATTCGCGCCTGAGGATAGCCAACATATGATGGGACCTGAGGAGACGAAGCATACGCACTACGCGGAGGAACGCCAGATTTTGAAAGAAGACCGGCGCGACAAGGGACGCGATAATCAATATGTCGATCATTGATCCGAACTGGAACAGGAAACGAGCCCGGCGACGGGCTATCATCATGCGTGCTGCCAGCTCCAGGGTCAGGACTAATGCGATGGCAATATTAACTGCCAGAATCAGCGGACCGGCTTTCTGTGTCGCGGATAGCAGAAAGAAAAGGATGGTCACAAGGTCGACCGCCAGCAGGCAGAAACGGAAGCGGCGACCCGTCGCATCATCACCGAAATACAGACTTTTCAACTTTTCTTTCACCACAGCCCCTGTCATCATTGATCGCTTCTTAGGAACCGTGGCCCATGCAAGCCATGAGATCAAGCGCGTTGAGGAAACACTCTACACCGCTATCAGAAGATATCCACCCGGGCGGAGAAAAGTTGCTCAATCCGGCGAACGGCATCCGACAAGGCGAACACCACAACCCGATCACCATCCCTCAGAACCGTGTCGGCATCAGGGAACACTGCCTCACCGTCACGCACAATCATGCAAACTTTGGCTTCTCCCCTGAGGTGTAGCGATCCCAGCCTTTTGCCTAGCGCCTCCGACCCGGCGAATATCTCCGCCTCAATCATCTCGGCCTTGCCGTCGAATACGCTATAGAGGTCCCTGATGCGGCCTCGGCGGATATAGCGAACGATGGAGGATACCGTCGTTTCCTTGGGGTCGATGGCCACATCAATCCCAAGGGTGCCTATCAGTCCCTTGTATACAGAGTTGTTTACGAGCGTTATGACGCGTCCAGCCCCCTGTTGCTTTGCAAGAAGCGATGCCAGAATGTTAACCTCGTCATCGTCCGCGACCGAAACGACGGTATCGGCCTGCCCGACCGAGGCCTCCACCAGAATATCCCGATTGAGCGCATCTCCGCCAATAACTGCCGTTTTACGCAGGCTTTCAGAAAGAAATAGAGCCCGTTCGGGTTCAAGTTCGATGATCTTGGTATTGATGGCAGTGTCGGTTCCCTCAAGATACTCAGCGAAATAGAAACCAATATTACCGCCACCCACGATCACGATCCGCTGCGCCTTCTGCTCCTCTAACCCGAACACCGCCATAGTCCGTTCCGTCATCGCGGCACTCACGGCCACATATATGTCGTCGCCGGACATGAGGTGGTCCTCACTCGTTGGAACGAACAGGCCCTCCTCACGCCTAACTGCCGCGACAACGGCCTGGAGGCTGGGAAAAAGTTCGCTAAGCTGCCGGAGCGGTGTGTCTATAACCGGGCAATCGTCCTGAAGTGACAGACCCAAAAGATGCACACGATCACCTGCGAAAGGGACCAAATTAAACGCCCCCGGCACCCGCAAACGCCGGTGCAACGCTTTCGCCACTTCTCTTTCCGGAGAAATGACGACATCGATCGGCATCTGATCACGGGAGAACAGGTCACCCCATTTCGGCTCCAGATACGCCTGATTACGGATACGGGCCACCTTTGTCGGTACGTTGAACAGCGTATGCCCCACCTGACAGGCTGCCATATTGACTTCGTCGCTGTTCGTAACCGCCACCAGAAGATCCGCATCCGCAGTTCCAGCGTTTTCCAGTATATTTGGATCTGACGCATGCCCCAAGAGAGCCTGAAGATCCAACTTCTCACCGATCTGGCGGACAAGGTCTTGCGAATGATCGATCACGGTCACATCATGCTGTTGGTTGGAAAGGTGTTGGGCAATATTGAAACCAACCTGCCCGGCACCGCACACGACGATCTTCATAACTTCATTCCTCTCACACAGGCTGATCCGACGTTGTTATGGTAGCCATATCCTCCCGTTACAACAATCTCAATGCCATTCGTGAAGATGATCTCCATCTGCAACTTGACTTGCTGTGATCAAATGAATAGCGTTCCTGCAATGTCTGCAATCAGAAAGGAATGGAAGGCCAGATTAGCGGGACGCGTCAGAAATGAACGCAAAACTCTGCCAAAGGCCTGACCTTGAACAACAATGCATTCCCGTACTGATTTCCGCCCCATCATGTATGTCGTCGGACTTCTTCTGACAGGGCTCGCCGCATTTATGATGATCCCGGCAGTCGTCGAAGCGATGACGACCGAATACACTCCTTCGGAGTTCCTGCTTTCAGCCGCTGCAACGGGCTTTATTGGCTGCATGTTCATTTTAGCCACCCGAGACAATCGGGAATTCACGCTCGACATCAAGCAAGCTTTCCTCCTCACGGCGACCTGCTGGATCATCCTACCTGTATTTGCAGCGCTTCCTCTGTTAGGTTTCGGGCTGCAGGAGGGGACAGCCCTTTCCTTCACCGATGCAGTTTTTGAAACTGTGTCTGGAATTACAACGACTGGATCCACGGTGATGTCGGGGCTCGACGATATGCTGCCTGGTATCCTCCTTTGGCGTTCTTTGCTGCAGTGGATCGGCGGTATCGGCATCGTCGTGATGGCCATCATCCTTCTGCCTTTCCTCCGCATCGGCGGCATGCAGTTGTTCAGAACGGAAAGTTCGGACAAATCTGAAAAGGTGATCCCCAAATCGGCTGAACTCGTTAAATGGATCACTGGCGTTTATTTTGGCCTCACGGCAGCCTGTGCAATGGCCTATATCGCCTCTGGAATGACGGTGTTCGATGCGGTAAACCATGCCATGACAACGCTTTCAACGGGCGGATATAGCACCCACGACGCTTCGTTCGGCCATTTTGGAGCAGACAGCCAATGGATCGGCATCGTCTTTATGCTCGCTGGCGCGGTCCCCTTTATTGCCTTCATCAAATATGCTCAGGGCAAACATCGCGCGCTTATCGACGACCCTCAAATTAAGGCTTTTCTGCGATTTCTGACGGCCATCATCCTGATCTCCACCTTCATGCTAATGGCAGACCAGGGCTGGGGCTTTTTCGAAGCCCTCAGGATGTCGGCCTTCAACATCGTCTCGGTCGTGACAACGACTGGATTTGCATCTGCCGACTATACCCTATGGGGAACGGGTGCCATCGCAGGCTTTTTCTTACTGACCTTTATGGGGGGCTGCGCCGGCTCCACATCCGGCGCTATCAAGGTATACAGGTTTCAGGTATTGTGGATTACACTCCGGGAACAAATGCTACGCCTCAACAGCCCAAACAGGGTTGTCGTTCTTCATTACCACGGCGCTCGGATGCCACAGGATCTGCCAATTTCAGTCCTCGCGTTTCTTGCTGCATTTTTTGCATCAACCGCCCTGGTTACACTTGCCCTCACGATGATGGACATCGATTTTGTCACGGCTCTGAGCGCTAGCGCCACGGCTATCACCAACGTCGGCCCAGGCCTCGGCGAAATCATCGGTCCGGCTGGGAACTTTTCCAGTCTCCCCGATGGTGCAAAATGGCTATTGTCCTTCGCAATGCTTCTCGGACGCTTGGAAGTCTTCACGCTCCTCATGCTCTTCGACCCGCACTTCTGGCGGGACTAATTGTGTATTCCCAGCAGACTGTTGACAAGACCGGGAGCCTTGAAGACTGGTGGTCAAACGATACGGGCAAGTTCAAAATATCCAATTCTTAACCGAGGAGATAACCTCAATTCGGGGAAAAGGTCAGGATGAGCCCCAGAAACCCCATCTACCTGTTGGTTCGTACGCCCACCCGACACATCACAAATAGATCACAAAATATCACCGTCGTATCCCGGCGCATCAACTTTCTGAGAAAGGCACCTAAACCAGTTGATTTAGAGCGTCAACGCGGGTCACATCATCTCTGGGTGGGAACGATGCATTGTCTCTTCGCAAGAGAGACCAAAGATGGAATTGAATTGCCACGACCATTGGTCAGATTATTGGCAACGAGGTGACGCCCACGCATGTACCCGTGAATTTTCAGCTGATGCCCGCACAATCATTGCCTCCAACTGGAAGCGACACTTTGGTCAACTTGAGAGTGGCGCAAGACTACTTGATCTGGCCACAGGCAATGGTGCGCTTCCGACGTATCTAGCAGATACACTGCCTCTGGGCGTCCGTGACATCGAAGCCGTGGGTGTGGATCTGGCCACAATCGAAAAAACTGCACCGAAATTCGTCCGGCCAGACGCCAGGGTTTCGATGGAATTTCGCGGCAAAGTCGATATCGCCGATCTACCGTTTGAAGACGACGAATTTGACCTGGTGACAAGCCAATATGGTATTGAATATGCCGATTTACCAAAGGCCCTGGCTGAGGCATGCAGGGTCACACGCGGTCGGTTGGTGTTGCTGATGCATGCGTCAGAGGGTGTAGTAGTACGGCAAAATGCCGATATTGTCCGGCAAATAAGGTTGGTAACGGATGAGCTTCGTATGGTCGATCTCGTCCGGCAGTATCTGGTCAAGCCTGATCACGATGGCAGGACATTACTTTTACAGGCCTTTGAGCAACTGCAGTCTGAAATTGCAACCGTAGAAAACCCCAGCTTTCTCCGTACATTCCAACAACAACTGAAACAAATTTGCGATAGCTTGCACACCTATCCGGCCACGACAGTGACTGCCGTCATTGACGAATTCGAAGAACGCCTCTCAAATCACGCTGATCGCATGGCCTCGCTGGAAAGTGCAGCGGTCACTGCGCAGGAATTGCAGACGATATTGCATCGGCAGATACCTTCGGAAATGCAGGCACAAGACATCAAGCCGTTATATTCCGACGAAGGTGCTCACTTAATAGGATACTGGGTAGAAGCATGGCGAGTTTAGCTGACAGGCAACGGCGCGCGCTGCCCTCATCCATGAGGCAAAGCAAGTGTTTATTTACCTTATAAAGGGAGACGAAGTTCATCCCATGGACCACAAAACTGCCCTCACACGCAGCTCAATGGAACGTGATGCAATGCGATGTGACCGAACGGAAAGGCTCAATTAAGATTAGGGCCGCGCTAAGGAGGGAGTATTCGCCAGCCCCGGCGACCCTCCGTGCGTTCCCTACCAAGCCAGCTGACAGACAATTGCCTCTCCTTGTGCAACATGTGTTCTCCTCCCGGGGACTGTCAGCTGGCTTGACCCTATAAAATTGTGCCTTCAACCCATCTTTCCTGCGTCACCAACACATCACGGCCAGTTGAATATATGTGTCTGGATTAAAGCCTCAAAGCACTCCAACAATTAGGGTATGTCAGGCAATTCATCATGTGGGAAAATCCTCTGCCGGCCGCTCGGAGCGGTGGCCTTTGTCGCCCTACTTACGGGCCCTGTCGCTGCAAACTCCAATCATACCTGTACCGTCGGCTTCGTTCCAAACTGGGGCGAGCAGGTCAGGTATGAGGACGGAAAGCCCACAGGCCCTCTGGTCGACGCCAGTGGAGAAATCCTTAACCGCGCAGGCATAGCCTTCACCTTCCCTCCGGTCGCATCGACAAGCAGGCTGGTACGGGATTTCGCCGAAGGGAAGGTCGACATTCTGGTTGCCATGGACGGTATGGTCCCAGTTGATGCCTCCGACATTCAAAGCGAGGCATTCCTGGAGGAATATTTAGTGACCATTATGGCTGAGGGGAAACGCGGGACCGGCACTGTCGCGGTAAGTCCAACAGTGTCTCATTTACTGGCCGCCACACATTCTGTAACGCCGCCTCACGAGCTTATGGTTGAGTCGCTGCCGAGGCGCGCGCGGTTGCTGGCCGACGGAAATGCCGTTGCTGTGCGGGATGCACTCAGCAACATGCTCGGGCTTCAATTCCACGTCGGAGCTGACAGCCATCTGGTGATTGACCGGTTGCTGAGTACGGTCCCCATCCGTTTTTTCTTCAACCACTTCACGCAGTGTGATTATCAGATCGGGGACATCAATCTATCGATCGACACATGGCATTTCGAGGGCGGCATGGTACGCCTTCGTAACGCCAGCTGGGCCAAAGCGATCAAGGGCGAGAACCATTAGCGGCAAGGCCACAAAGCAGCCTTGCCTGACAATCTGAGGCTGGTTCAGGAAGCTGACCCAAACCTGCCTTTGACCAGATGATCGAGCGAATAGCGCCCAGGTCCGTACGCCATAAGGAATAGCAAAACTGCAGCCCAAACACCGTGCGTTGGGTATGCGTCAGGATAGACAAAAATCTCGATCACCAGCGTCATGACGAAAAGCCCGAGCGACGCGAACCTGGTGGCCAGGCCAACCAAAATCAAAACGGGTAGAATATGCTCCGCCGCTGCCGCCAACACCGCTGCGATATCCGCAGGGATAAAGGGCAAGCCATATTCTTCCTCAAAGAGGAATATCGCCGAATCTGAAAGTGCGGGCCAACCGATATCAAAACGACCCTCAATGATATCGATAGCGAAGCCCTGGATTTTCGTTTGTCCAGACTTCCAGAATACGGCAGCGATTGAAAAGCGCGCCAATATTGCGATCGTCCATTGGGGAATCCGCTCCATCAAGGAAATACCCTGTTCGGTCAAAGTCGTAAGAGTTTGCTGCAATTTAGGAGGCTTGGTCCCGGTTGTGTTTTCATCGGAGGTCATGACTTTATCCCTTCTTTTGAAGCGACGAATACAGGTTTGGCTGCATGTGGCCCTGGCATTCGTAAAGGTTGGTAAAAGATTTAGCTGTAAGGCCGCCTAACCGCCTCAACAGCAATAGATAGTTGGCGGAATAGAAGGCGCCAATGGCGACACCGGGGACCATCGTCCAAAATATGTTTGGCGTCCCGGACGCAGTATGAAGCGACCAGGACATCAGTATTGCCACGCCATTGATCGTGAGAAACGAGACAAATAGCTGATGCCTTGCCCGCCGTGTGGCAAGAAAGATTACCTCCAGCAAGGCGGCCGTGCTGAGTGTCACCAGAAAAGCATACAGGCCCTGAATGCTACCGGCCCGCAAAGCAATATCATGGCCATAGCCGCCATTGACAAAATATCCCCAAATTCCATACCCAACCAGCGCTGCAATGGCGGACCCAAACAACCGCAGCGAACGATATTGAAGCATCTTATGCATGGCAGACGATTCTTTCAGACTTCAGTGACTCATAGTCCACACACAGGTGCTCAGTCGCTGCTGCAATGTGGGCATAACCATCCAGATGCTCGTGCGAGACATAGTTCATTTCAAAATGAGTGTCGTGCAGCCGGATTTGGGTGATACTTTTGGTATGCGTCTTGTCGCGCGCCATCAGGACGGAGGCGCTTCGAGCGTCTTCCGATTGCTGAAGGTGAAGGTCAGGAATCCACGCTGTATGAGGACACCCCCTGGCCTTCCAGTCTTCATATTTGGCCTGGCGATACGCACTTACCTTTGCATAGTGTTCGGAGGAAGACGTTATCATGAGCGTCCGACGATGCGACAGGTCACTTACCTGTATGTCCCCGCCTGTCCAATCGAATCTCCGGACAATAGCTTGGCTAACCGTGAGCAACGTGAAAGGCGCCAGCGCCTGTAGCGGCAGTGCCGCCATGATCCACTCAAGCGCATCACGGGCTTTTCCTACCTTCAAGATTTCAGGAATGATCAATCCCCGGCTGATAGGCTCCTGAGGTGGTAGGCTGTCATAACGATTAAGGAGGGCCATAGCGAGCCCTTGATTGTTGACTCCGATCCAGGTGCCGCCGGAATGTTGGTCAATTGGGTATGCCATTACATCTGATGCGTGTAACGCCGGGCTACGCTCCTGGCGTGTGCGCATCTCGTCCCGGTTCATTGTTATAATGATCCCATCCGGCATCATCTGTATTGTTACCGTGCACATTCTATCCGCTCACCCTCATCCGTTCCTCATGCAGGAAACTCGCCGTGGTCGGCGCCACCCCAAAGCTTTCATCTACAGCGACACCATGAAATTTCGCGAGCAGAGCGATATAGGCAATATGGTGGACTGTATGGTTAGCCAGATAGAGCAATTCCCGGCTGATGTAGGATGGGCAGATGGAAACCACCGTTTCATTCAAAGCCGCCTCTGACGATACCGTCATTGCTCGATCCTGATTTCCAAGATTGGCGGCCAGCCAGGTCGTCATATCCTGAATGGTCTTTCGGGCCATGTTCGCGTCTTTCTCAACTGGGCTGTCCCTATGTCGTTTGTCATAATCGACCAACCCACTGTTCTCGCCGTCCTTCAGGGCAAGATACTGGTCAAGTATATGGCGAACATGACGCCCGATACCATACTGCACCCCATTTGGGGCATCTGTATATTGTTCTGGTGTCAGCGTGCCGAGCAGTTCATAGAGCTGAAGTAGGGCATCGGTATTTCCCTTGATCAGGCTGCGCATTTCAATTTCCATGTCTTGATAAAAGTCTTTCTCCCGCTCGCGGGCCAATTTCTCTTTGGCTCTGCAAAGCGCCATACGGGCATCGACCAAATTTCAAACTGTTCAACATTTTAAGATTGCCTAGCTGCTGTTTGATCTTTTGTCGTATGGCACCCCGCATTTCTTACACATCAATTTTGTCAGCCCCTGTAACAAACAGCGTCAAGGAAACGACAAAGGAACACTGGTCGTCCGATTGCTATGGGAGACGCAGATGCGGCATTGTCCCCATCAAAAGTTGCCCATCATGGTCGGACCCACCTGGGTAACTGAGTTGTGTTCCCGCAAATATTGCTCTGAATTGTCTGGCCCCTTATTTTGTCGCTTCCTATAGTGAGGTTGGGGCTATTCCGATGGGGAGGCAAGGTGAGTGACCGATATAGTGGAACAGGAAAGTGATACCGATGGGCGCGGTAACGCACGGGATACACTGGCAGATACCGCATTCCTGAAGGATGTGAGGCAACAGATGCTGAAATTTGCGACGTTGCAGTTGGGAGACGCGACCCAGGCCGAAGATGCGGTTCAGGAAGCCATGATCGGGGCCTTGAAGAATGCCAAATCATTCGGCGGCAAATCTGCGCTCAAGACCTGGATATTCGCCATCTTGAAGAACAAGATTGCAGATATCTTAAGGCAAAAGAAGCGACGTGCCGAGGCCAGCCAGTTATTGCGGGAAGAGGCGGAGCTGAGTGACGATGCCAACCTCTTCAATTCGAAGGGTTTCTGGCACGTGGAAGAACGTCCCGTGGCCTGGCAGAACCCGGAACAGGCAGTCCATAGCCAGCATTTCTGGCGCGTGTTTGAAACCTGTCTGGAGCATCTACCCGGGCGCCAGGCCCGGCTCTTTATGATGCGGGAGTTTGTCGGTTTGGACAGTCATGAAATATGTAGTGCGGCCGATGTGAGTATGAGCAATCTGAATGTTAGCCTGCACCGCGCCCGTCTCCGGCTGCGCGAATGCCTGGAGAATAAGTGGTTTGCACCGGAGAGGTCCACATGTTGAATTGTAATGATACCACGCGCCTCCTGTCCGAAGGACAAGACCGGGAGCTCGGCGCCAAGGAACGACTGTCCGTCAAATTGCATACGATGATGTGCAGCGGTTGCCGTAATTTCGGCCATCAGATGCATACCCTGCGCGACCTGACCCGTTCCTATGCCCAGGGTGCAGGTGACCCAACAGAATCCTCTGAAGGACCCGACGATACAGCCACTGAGGACAAGCCGGAGTAAGGCACTCGAAATGCCGCAAGCATCAGTCCCTGATCGCTACGCTCTGTATGGCCTGGTCGCGGATTAAAACTGTCAGGCTCATTGTAAGGTCGAAGGCCGGATCGGCCTCAAGGGCGTCATTCATTGCGTCCATTAGGGCCCGGCCACGCATCAATGCACCCGTGAATTCATAAAAGCCGTTTGGCTCACAGGACACTCCAACGGACAATCCCGTCCGAACGACATAAGCGTTCTCACGGGCGGACAGGTCGATGCCTAACATATCTCCACCAGTCCTATGGGCCTGCCACAGGGACACGATGGGATAGGACGAGGGCAAAAGAGCAACAGTGGGCCGAAGCATGACCCTGGCACGGGCCATCTGCTCGGGCGTGCACAATGCCTCTTGAAGTGTGGCCAGACATACCTCCTCACCATCTGCGGCGTGGAAAACATCGATATAAGCGCGTTCCAGTCGTGCGACGTCAGACAGATAGGGCACACCCTGAACTGGCGGAAACTGCTCGACAAAGGAAGGGAAATCCCGGCCATAAAAAGCAAGAACCGGGCTTGTCGGGGGGTGTCGCCTTACAAATTCCAGCGCCATGGCCCGGAAAAACTCATCCCCGACAAGAGAGCGGCACACCGGAAAGGTATCAACCAATGCGTCCGCGAGCGATGAAGCAACATTGTTCCGGTATACGGAAAATCGTTGAGCGACACTCGATCCGTTCCACGCTACCAATCCGTCTGGCGGCGAAGCATTTGGGCCCAGAAGAGCCGCACTCCATTTTCCCTGTGTCATCGAACCACCTCTGACGAGCTGGAAGGTAGTCTTTGCAGATAGGTTTCTGCCCGACGGGCTTCCGAATTTAATATATCGAGTGTCGGCAGATCACTGTCCCATTCGATCAATGTGGGTTTCGGCCCTGCTTGGGCTATCACATGACTGAAAAGGTCCCATACAGCCTGGTCCACCTGTCTATCATGGCTGTCGATAAGAAGCGGAGCACCGAGGGTGTCCTCCTCTCTGGCAAAGCCTGCAAGGTGAAGTTCCTTCACAGCTTCCACAGGAAACTCCGACAGATAGGACAGGGCGTCCCAGCCGTGGTTTGTGCAACTCACATAGACATTATTGACATCAAGAAGCAGCCCACAGCCGGTACGCCGCGCAATCTCCCTGATGAAATCCATCTCTGAATATTCTGACCGTTCGAATTCGACATAGGTGGACGGGTTTTCGAGCAGCATTTGCCGACCAAGGACCTCCTGAACCTCCTCGATATGTTGGCATACCCGCTCGAGAACATCCCTCGTGTAAGGCAAAGGCAAAAGATCATTCAGGAAAACATTGTCGTGGGTGCTCCAGGCCAGATGCTCCGAGAAAACGGCTGGCTCATAACGCTCGACAAGCGCCTTTACGGCATGCAGGTGAGTATGGCTCAGACCGTGCTCAGCTCCGATGGACAGTCCAACCCCATGGATAGACAACGGATACCTTTCCCGAATGGCAGACAGATAGTGGTGAAATGGCCCGCCATCCACCAGATAATTCTCGGCATGGATCTCGAAAAAACCAATGTCCGGCCAAGCATCGACAATTTCTGGAAAATGGTCTGGTTTGAGAGCGACTCCCGCGCGATGCGGCAAGCCCTCATGCAAGATGGGTTCGGGAGTGCCCCGATGCATTTGGATGGGGGTCGAATGCATTGTCATAATGAGGCACTCCCGAAGAGATTAGGCCTTCTTCTCTTTGAAGGCCTCAAGTTGACCAAACCCTGTGGGCGAGGTTGGCGACGGGATTTCGGTGCAGGTGCCGGCCGGAACCAGTTTCCAGGCGTTACCCTGATAGTCCACTTTCGATGACCCGGCACAGCTGGTGCCCGCGCCCGCCTTGCAATCATTCTGACCCTTCAGGGCCACGCCGTAGCATTTCTCTTTGCCGCTCTTGGCCTCGGCCGGAGCCGATGCGGCCGCCAAAGCTGCACTTACCGCTATCGCGACGGCTGCTGCTGTTACTTTAGAAGACATAAATATCACTCCTTGTATTGAAGGCCGGATCGGTTACCGGCCGGATTTGCACAGTGCGCAGATCATCAGATGATCTGCCCGTATTAGTGCGTCACATCGGATTGGTCGCTGCAGCGCCAGCTTTCTTACAGTCGGCGCCATATTTTTTCGCCACGCCCTAGCCACGCGACCATTCTTCGTCGGCAAAGGCAGGGTTCAGCGCTGGCTTCATCAAGTGATTGGTATAATTGCTCAGGGTTTTCTGGGCGACACCCAGCACCACCTCCAGGGCCTGTGCTCGCGTATACCCCGCATCAAGAAACGCCTGAAAAGCTGGATGGTCGGCAACCCAACCGTTTTCTTCCACAACGGCGCGAGTGAAGGTAGCGAGGGCCGCAAGTTTGCTGTCTACCGGCAGGTCAAATGCCCTGATGGCATCAACAACGTCCGCCTGCACTCCTGCCATTTTCTTGGCGATCATCGAATGAGCCGCCACACAAAATTCGCACCCGTTGGACACACTCGTTGTCAGCAAAACGACCTGTCGTTCAGTCATGGTCAAACTGGTCTTGTCGAAGAAAGCCCCCAGGGCAATATAGGCATCCAGCACAGGGGGCGCGGACGCCAATCCGGCATACAGATTGGGGACAAAGCCCAATTTCTGCTCGCAGTTCTGTAACGTATCTCGGGCCGCCTCTGGCGCGGTGTCGGCGGAATGAAAGGTAAAGTCGCTCATAGCAAGGGCCTCCAATCGATGATTTTTCCAAAAATTTGGGAATGGTCTTCATTGGTCGGCTGGTTGCGTTTTTTCTTACACCGCCAAGGACACTTGGTGCCAAATTGGCGCCAAACAGCATTTCAACTCTTGATCACGGAAAGTTTGATTGAAACAGGTGGGACCGTTCGACGACGTTTCCCTACAAGACTGTTTCGGGCCCAATTGGCCAACCATTGAGAAGGACCAGATCGTGAAGATATTCCCGTCACTACCTGACAATCACCAACTGGATAGCGTGTTCAGGCGCTTTCCTCACGCTGCTGCCCCTCTTCTGGAATATCACGACAGGATTCTCCGTGACCCATCCCCGCTTACCGTGGCAGAACGGGAACTGATCGCCGCCTACACTTCGGGCCTGAACGCCTGCACCTATTGTCATGGGTCCCATGTTATCGCGGCCAGTGCCTTCGGTATTGATGAGCACATATTCGAAGGACTAATAGCCGACCTCGAAACCGCAAACATTGATGCTAAAGTCAAGCCCTTGCTGGCCTATGTCCGCAAGCTGACGCTCACACCTTCCAAGATGGTCCCCGCTGATGCTGAGGCTGTTTATGAGGCGGGCTGGGACGAACAGGCCCTTTTTGACGCGGTGAGCGTTTGTGCCCTTTTCAACATGATGAACAGGATTGTTGAGGGCACCGGCACATCCATAGACCCACTTGCCATGCCGGAACACGACAAACAGGCCCGCAAGAACCGAATGACGCAAGGCATTGATGCGAGCGATCCCTATAAGGCTGAACGCAATTATTCGAAACTGCTGAAAGTCTGGGGAATTGATGAGTGAGAAGCACCCACCGACAAAATGCCCTGCTGGCATCAACCGACCACACATTAAATTGTATTAAGGGCCATCGGCCTGCTTGATAAAATGTCAGAATGACCGGTAACAAGCGACATATCTCTCTGCTCGTCATGGCAGCGTTTCTGGCGATGATCATCGATTTGGCAGGGCTCTATCGCTCGCCCGCAGCCGACCATCAACCGGAAGCTGTCACCGGCTGTCACGGCCAGGAACAACCCGTCGATTGGGGCCATAACCAATCGTGCACGCCAAAGGGCGTTCAACCCTGTCATTTGTGTGCAATCCTCATTGACCTGCCTCTCATGCCTTCTGCTCCGGAGTTCGGACCTTTTGGCGCATCGCTACATACCGGCCTCACCGATATAGCGCCGGGCACCGACCCCGATCCACCTAAACCTGCCTTTGCCTGATCCCGTTTTTATTGCGCAGCCCTGCCGCTGTGCCGAACGATCATTCAGTGGAAGGATATGGTGTGAAACCTGTCTCTCGAACATGCGCCTCGATATACGAGGCGAAAGACCACGCCGTCATCGGCGTTAGCCCTTTCAACAGCTATTTTTCCGAAGAACGCCTGACAAAGCTGTTCACTTGGGCTCATCGAACCTTCAGGGCGTTTCATATTTTTGTGCCCGATGAAGCCACCCGCTACACATTGGAGGCTGTGGGGTATAGCGAAGGCCGAGCGCGGCGCAAGGCACGCCGCCAGACCAGCTGTCTTTTAAACAAGGTGGACCGCGCACTCAGGGCCACGTCGCCAGATTTAGGCATGTCACTCGTACTGACAAACAGCGCCCTTAAGTCGAACAGGCGCTACAAGACACTGCTGCCTCATGTGGAACTGCCCAAATGGGCTTTCGTCGGCAATGCCTGGAATGCACCCGATGGGTTCTTGAAAACTAGATAGCGGATGTGAGCCAATTGGATGAGACCACCTTGATACATGGAGTGCGCTATTTCCCCGAGGAAATGCCACTGCTCATGGACAGTGCCAGCATCGTCAGCGCCCGCTCATCGGTCTTTTGCTACCACCAATGCCCTGCCGTTCTGGAGCGTCTCTACAAGGACAGGACATTGGACCTGGTAAATGACACCCAGGGCTTTCTCGTGGTGGCTAATGCAGGCCAGGAAACGTCATAGCCCTAATAGCAAGGGGGGCCGCCTTGCGGACGCCCCTACTCTCCATCCAGCAGGCGGTCGAGGATGGCGCACTCGGGCGTGTCGCCCCCGCGGCACTCCGCTGTCATACCTTCAAACGCGGTCTGCAGCCGCTGGAGATCCCTGATTTTTCCCCTGATCTTATCAACATGTGAGAGGGCCATTTCCTTCACACCGCTACAGGCATGGGGGCTGTCGACCATTTCCAGCAAACTCGCCACTTCCTGATTTGTGAAGCCAAGTCCGCGGGACCGGCGGATGAACTTCAGCCGCTTCAGATGATCCAAGGAATAGCAGCGATAGCCCGTGGCCGTGCGCGGCGGGTCGGGCATTAACCCGATCTGCTCGTAGAAACGGATGGTTTCCAGATTGACCCCGCTCTCTTTCGCGAGCGTTCCTCTCGTTAATTCACGTTCCTGCGAGGCGGTCATTTTTGCCTTGATCCTGTAGTTACTACAGGGTGTAGCCTACAGGAAAACCAGTCGCCAACACAAGGGGCTGCGTACCCACCGAAACTGTGATGAAGAGTATGTATGAGTGATATCGAACAAACCGACAGCACGAAAAACTGGACGGCCAGTTTTGGAGCCATAGGCGCGATCCTGGCCTCCTCCTGTTGCGTCCTGCCCTTTATCTTCCTGATGATGGGCGTCAGCGGCGCCTGGATCGGCAACCTGACAGCATTGGAGCCCTATAAGGAATATGTTGCCGCGATCACGCTGGTCTTTCTCGGCCTCGGCTTCTGGCAGGTCTATGTGACACCCAAGAAGCAGTGTAACGAGGGTTACTGTGCAACGCCCAGGTCCGACCGTGTGATCAAGACCATACTGTGGGTTTCCACACTTCTGGTATTTCTGGCCCTGACCGTGGACCTCTGGGCACCCATCCTCGGCACTTTCATCTGATACGGAGTAAAGAAAATGAAACATCTCATGAAGGCAACCCTGATCGGCCTCTCCCTTGGTCTGACGATCCCTTCAACGGCAAACGCCCTTGATATCCTAGTGGCAGCGGACCAGGTGACACAGAAAACCGTCACCTTCACGATCGAAAAAATGACCTGTGCCATGTGCCCGATCACTGTTCGCAAGGCCATGGAGAAAGTTGCCGGGGTGCTATCAGTCGAGACCGACTATGACAGCAAAACAGCCACAGTAGCGTTCAACCCAGCCAAGGTATCGACGGATGCCATCGCCGCAGCATCCTTGAACGCCGGCTATCCCGCGACGCTCGTCAAAGGGTCCTGACATTGGCCATCGACGAGCCGGATAGCAGCTGTTGCAGCCGCGGAGCACGCGGGCCGACACGCCTGATGGTGATCGGCGCCGGGTCAGCCGGGTTTTCCGCCGCCATCACCGCGGCTGAAACGGGGGCCGAGGTAATGCTTGTTGGCGCGGGCACTATCGGCGGCACCTGCGTCAATGTGGGCTGTGTGCCCTCCAAAACCCTGATCCGGGCTGTCGAGCCACTTTTCCAGGCCAAACACGCCAGCCGGTTCGATGGTATTTCATCCGCCGCGACGGTGTTGAACTGGTCCGCGGTTGTCCGCCAGAAACAGCAGCTGGTGGATGATCTTCGGAAGGCCAAATATTCGGACATACTGCCGTCCCATCCCGGCGTGACCTATATCGAGGGCAAGGCCAGGCTGACCGCGGACGGCGTGCTGGTGGATGATACGCTCTACCGGCCCGACAGGATCATTATTGCCACGGGGTCGTCGAACACGGTGCCCCCCATTCCCGGCATCGACAGCGTGCCCTATCTGGACAGTAGCACGGCGCTTGATCTCACGGTCCTGCCCAAATCCATGGCCGTGATCGGCGGCGGCGTGATCGGTTGCGAGCTGGGGCAAATGTTCGCGCGCGCAGGCGTCAAGGTGACCATCTGTTGCCGGAGCCGCCTGTTGCCAGGCATGGAACCGGAGATCAGCAAACACCTGACAAAATATCTTGAAGACGAAGGGATCACCGTGCTAACGGGCCTGGATTACCGGGCCGTTAGCAAGCAGGAAAGCGCGATCCGGCTTGAGTATGAGCGAGGCGGCAACAGGCTGACATTGGATGCCGAGACGCTGTTACTGGCCGCTGGACGGCGCCCCAACACAGAAGGGTTGGGGTTTGACGAGGTGGGCATTGCCTTGACCGCAGAGGGTAGCATCGAGGTGGACAGCACCATGCGGTCCACCAACCCGATGGTCTATGCGGCGGGTGATGTGACCGGCAAGGATATGTTCGTCTATATGGCGGCCTACAGCGCCAAACTTGCGGCGCTCAATGCTATCGGCGGCGACGAGCGCCACTATGATAATGCCACCATGCCCGAGGTGATCTTCACCGACCCGCAGGTGGCCGCCGTGGGATTGACGGAAGCACAGGCGCGCGGGCAAGGCATCGACGTGAAAACGAGCCTGATCACCCTCGACCATGTACCGCGTTATCTGGCGGCGCGCGACACGCGCGGCCTGATCAAGCTGGTGGCCGACAAGGCAACCGACAAGCTCCTGGGCGCACATATCCTGGCGCCTCAAGGTGGCGAACTTGTCCAAACCGCCGCCATGGCGCTCAAGACGGGCCTGACCACCCTTGAATTGGGCCAGACCATCTTCCCCTATCTCACAGGCGTCGAAGGCCTGAAGCTTGCCGCCCAAACCTTCGACAAGGATGTCAGCACCCTGTCCTGTTGCGCGGGGTAGGCAAGCATACGACCAAAAGACTAGCTAGGAGAACCAACATGGCTGCGACAGACCTGAAGCTGGAGGAATGCGGCACATTACCAAAACCTGGCCCGCTCGGGCGCCTGGTTCGCCTTCTGTTCGGTATCCTGTGTCTCTATTATGTCTATGACCTGTGGAGTGTGCGCGACGACCTGATGATCAACGAGAAGGCAATTCGACCGCTCCTGTGGAACGGCCTCATCGTCGGCCTGTTGCTGGTCAGCTATGTGATCAATATCGGCTTTTCGCGCCCGTGGAAGAAATGGCCTGCCATTGTCAGCGCTATGCTTTTGGCAGGTGTCGCCTTGTTAGGTTACGTTCGGACTGGACAGTTGGAAACACCCTTGCTTGCGCATGTGGTTCACGTCTGGGAGCTCTACATCTTCAGCCATCTTGGGCTGGCCTTTGCGGTCGCGGCTCTTATCCGCACACCCGGCTGTGAGATGCGAGCCCTCCATCACCTATATTCTGTTATCATCGGCAGACCGACCAAGGAGCATCGCTGCCCAATCGGTCCGCTGAACCAGATTGACAATTGGGAAGATCAACAACCATGGATGTCCAGATAAATTTATGGCGCGTAGCGCCTGATCTGGTGCCAGAAATGATCAAGCGCAATCAGGTGCGCATGTACAGCCCCGACCAGGATCAATCGTTTCAAAGTATCCCCGCAACCACCGGAACTCGCTTGGGTTAGGCGTCTACCATTTACTCCACACTCGCAGTTCTGCGGTGCCTTACACCATCGCAATGACCTTTGGTCGCTTTGCAGGACTCATTTGTTACAGGCAAAAAAATTGCCGCTATGTAAGAAACACGCGATCTCGGTCGACTATATCTCATCGTTAGAAATGCAACTGAGAGAACGTACATGGTTGAGGCGAAGATGTCGGTCTGGCACCCGCGACGGTCAGCCAAGTACGCGAGGCGTCGGATATGACCGGGGTGCTCGGCACCTGAACATGAGGAACAATGCGATGGCACTGATTTACAAGATCGGAATTCCGATGCGGCTGGCGCTAGCCTTTGGCGCAATTCTGGCGGTCTTTGCGATAGGCACCGTGACAAGCTACGTCTTTATCGGAACAATGTCCAAGTTGACGCGCGACCTGTACGACCATCCCTTTGCAGTCAATGTAACCGCAGAGGCCATTCGCGCCAATATCATCGCCATCCACCGGGACATGAAGGATGTCGTATTGGTCGACGAGCCCGCGGCGAGGGAAAGGAAGATAAAGGGCATCGACATAACCGAGGCCGAAACAATCCGGCTGTTCAACCTTATTGAAGACCGGTTTCTTGGCGATGTGTCAGCCCTGATGGAAACCAAGAAGCAATTCGAGACCTGGAAGCCGATCAGGGACCAGGTCATCGCAATGGTGCTGCGCGGCGACCGCCAAGCCGCGGCCAACATCACCCGACAGGCAGGCGTGCTCCATATAGAAGGCATTATGCAGCGAATGGATGCGCATATTGCCGACGCCCAGAAGGCCGCAGACGACTTCATGGCCAAGTCGGAAGTGTCCAGCGCCCGCAGCCGTGCAATCATGGCGGCAGTCTTCGCGGCATCGCTTCTGCTTGCAACCGGCTTTGCCTTTGTGATCGCTCGGAGCATCACCCGGCCGCTCGCAACCCTGCGGCTGGCGATGACCAGCCTCGCGGATGGCAATCTGGATCAGAACATTCCTGAGCAGGAACGGCAGGATGAAATCGGCGAGATGGCCGCTACGGTTCATCAATTCAAGCTGGCCGCGATGCGGAACCGGGAATTGGAACAGGACAACCGGGACCAGGAGGCATTGCAGCGACAGGAGCGTGAAGAACGGCATCGGGAACAGGCGATGGCCGAAACCGCTAGGCAGGCAACCGAACGCGGGGCAAGGGATAAGGCGCGCGCCGAACTTTTAGCATTGGCAGACGACCTTGAAGCGCAGCTTGTGTCGACCTGTACGCGGCTTGGCGGCGCGGCCTCGCACTTGAACAGGTCGGCCCTGTCGCTGTCCGAAGGTGCCAGCGCCATGGACGCAGCCTGCGTGTCCGTTCAGCAAAAGGTCACATTGGCCGCCACCGATGTAAAAACGGTGGCCGATGCGGCTTCGGAGCTCGCCGGCGCCGTAACCGATATATCAAAACAGGCCGACAGTTCCCAGGCACAGTCTGCAGAAGCCATGGCCGCTGCGGAGCAAACCGATCGTTCGATATCGAGCCTCAGCGAAGCCGCCCAGCGTATCGGCCAGGTGGTCGATCTGATCAACGATATTGCGGAACAGACAAACCTTCTGGCCCTGAACGCAACGATTGAGGCCGCCCGCGCGGGCGAAGCCGGCAAAGGCTTCGCAGTTGTGGCGTCGGAAGTAAAGTCGCTGTCTGGCCAGACCGCAAATGCCACCACCGAAATAGCCGAAGTCATCGGCCATATCCAGCACTCGACGCAAAATGCCGTCGCACAGATTCAGACGGCGGTTTCAGTTCTGGATCGAAACCGGACTGTAACTACCTCAATGGCCAGTTCGGTCGCACAGCAGGACCAAGTGACGCAGGCGATTGCCGCGAGCGCCGTCAGCGCAGCGGAAGCAACTGCGAATGCCCTTGAGGATACCAGACGGATCGGGGGCAGGATCAGGGCCACGCTCGAAGGCATCGGCACCGTGCGCACGGAATCGGAAGCCGTATCAGAAATCGGTACTGTGCTGGCGGAGAGTGTTCAGAATCTGGTGGCGAAGATCAGGCACAACGCAGGGCTATCGGGCTAAGGTCTAGGTGCACTGCCAAAATTCAACCGAAATGAATTAAAAGAACGGTTGATAAGAAAATATTTCCGTCGCTCCTGCTTGACAGCGTGTTCAAAAGGGTTTCGCACAGCATCACTCCTTTGCTTGAATATCATGACCGGGTGCTTCGCGACGGCTCGCCCCTGACTTTGGCAAAGCGCGAACTGATTGCAACATATACGAGAGGTGGACCCCATTGTTTGGACAGGTTGGCAGCCTTTATAAAGTGGAACCTTCGGGTTTTGTTAAGGTGCCAGCCTCATACCCGGGGTTAACCCCGGATATGAGGAATAGACCTGATTTGGCGTTCGTCCGTCAAGGAGAGCCGGCGCTTCCGCCATGACCCCAAGCAGGTTCGGAAGGAAACCATAGGCCTTTTGCGTCTGTTCCAAAAGCTCCCTGGCGGGTTCGGGCGCGGTCTCGGCCGTATGAATGGTATAGCTCATTTCTGTCTCCAATGGTTGGTTGTTGGTGGATGTATTTCGATTGGGGTTGGTCAGGGGACGGCCTGGCCCGCCAGGTAGAGCCGCGCATTCCTGAGACGTACGAGCCCGCCGCCATAGAACCACGTGCTTATCGCCTCATTGATGGCCGTGATCTTGCCGGCGCAACTGGTGTCGCGGCCAATCCGAAACCGGACTGGCACCGCCAAGATTTGCTGACCCATCCTGATTTTTTGACTGGCCCCCGCGTAATATTGCAGCTGGAGCATATTGCTCTCGGCGTCCAGGATCCGCCTCACCTTGCCATCGGCCAGCAGGCGGCCCCGGCGTTGGACAGACTCAACGGGAAGATAGCGGGCGTGCGACGGCAGCAGGTCGGAGTTACGAAGCCTGGCAAGCAGGAGCGGGCTTATGGCAACCTGACTTGAAGAGTCAGCCCCCTCCACCGCCGTTGCCATTGTCATGAAATATTCCTCCAGCCACAGATCACTATGCAGGGATGCCCCTTGATCTGGCGCTTCATTGTCCATGGAAACCAGAATATCGATGCGACCTTCGGAAAAGTCCCTGAGCAGGCGCGGCTCGGAGGCAACGGGCGGATAAATCGGCCGGACGCCTGCCTGACTGAGCACTTCCATGCTGGCTTTCACCAGCGGCCCCTGGGGTACACCATCCTCATAGTGAACGAGGTCTCCCCAATGCGGCAGAAAGCCCACGGAACAGACATCGGTCGTACCCTGTGCGGTAGCAGCCATACTGAAGCCGGTAAAAACGCCAGCCACTGCAACCTCGACCACGAAACGCCGTGCCCGTGCACCCAAATTCCTCAACGTACCGTTGCCTGACATTGGACTTCTCCATGTTGAAGGCGGCATAGAACTATTACCCGCACACAGAAAGACCGCCCCTGATTGTTATCCCGCCATAACTGCGATCACGCCGTATGCGACCCCCGCCGCAAGCGGGAGCGTGACGACCCACGACAACAAGACATTCCTGACAACGCCCCAGTGGAGCGTATGAGCGCTGGCGCCAACGCCGATAATCGAGCCTACCGAGACATGTGTTGTGGAGACGGGCATGCCGAGCTTGCTGGCAAACAGCACGAGGACGGCCGTAACCAGGTTTGCGGCTATGCCCTGGCCATGGTCGAGGCTGGTTACACGTTGGCTCATCGTCTCGGCAACACCCCGGGCAAACAGGAGGCCTCCCACGGCCATAACGACAGCGACCATGATCGTCGCATGCTGGATCGCAAGCATCTGCCCCGCGATCATCAGGGCCGCAAGCTTGGGGGTATCATTGACACCACGGGCAAAGCAGATTGCCGCCGCGGACAGGATATGAACCCGATCCAAAGACCGCGACAGCGACACACGTACCGGTGTCGCCATGCTCTCGCAGGCGACGTCGGAGGCGACAAGAATTTCAGGCGCAGAGAAGCGACTTGCAACAGTCCCGTCGGCCGCAATCTCTAGATCCAACGTGCCCTCAACCAAGCAAGCGCAGTCGTCAGCCGGTGACCGCCGTTTCAGGAGCCGGGCAGACGAGGCGGCCAGAACCATCGCCACGAGCGGACTTACGAGAAGCGGTGCCAGGAATGTCTGCACAAGCTTCGGGAAATGGACGGCGTCCACGCCATGCGACAGGCCTGCGCCGATCAGGGCTCCGATCAGGGCATGGGTCGTGGAAACCGGGAAGCCGAGCCGCGTGGCCAGAAGGATTGTAACAGCAGCACCCGCCGCTACACTCAAGATAAAGTGTGGGTCGCGCAACACTTCCTGAGCGACCAGTCCTTTACCGGAAAATTCCTGTACCAGCGTTCCAGCAAACAGAAGCGACGCGAGACTGCCGAGCACAGTCGCGGCCGTTGCCAGGACAAGGGCATTTCGGTAGGTCAAGGTTTCCGAGCCCCAAACCGTGGCAAAGCCCTTGAAGTTATCATTCGCTCCATTTCCAAAAGCCAGAAACAGGGCGCTCGCCAGTAGCATCAATTCAAGCATTATCTTTTCCGTCTGGTTGATGTGTTTTGTGTCGGCCGCTTAACAGCATCCGCCGGTGTTCTCTTCCCGCGCCCCGGCATCAAATGGCAGTGCACTGCCGCAGCCCTCGAACAGCCCATAGTGACGATCGAACGACCCTATGAAGTCGAAGTGGGGCGCGTAGCGTGTGTCCTTCAGCATGCGCCAGCTGTTGCCGCACACCGGGAACACGCGGCCGGTTTCCATGTCATGGTGCTTGTCGAGCACGAAACGGTCGGGGTGATGGGGAACCGTTCCCCTGTAGACGACAGCCTGCCCGTAGTCTTCGCAGTCCGTCTCCAGCCCGCCCAGCTTGAACAGGCGGTAACAGGCCGAATAGAAACGGATGGGACCGGTCTTTTCCGCCAACTTGGCGTCGGTGACATCAAGCGGGCGATCCGAAACCAGCCGCGGGTCGGCAAAGCCGTGAGCGCGCGCCAAACGGAGGAAATCGTTCCAGTAGAGCGCACCGCCCAAACATTCGCCACAGAGCACAGGATCACTCCTGACCGCGTCGGGCACCCGCCTGTCCGCATAGACGTCGGAAAAGTAAAATTCGCCGCCAGGTTTCAGAAGCGACCAGACGCCGCCAAGCACGGCATCCTTGTCCGGCGACAGGTTGATCACACAGTTAGAAATGATGACGTCGAAACTGGCCGGCTCCAGTTCAAGTGCATCCAGCCTTTCGATATAACCATTGAGGAACTGGACATTGTCAAACCCGAACGCCTCGGCGTGGTGGGGCCGATATTTTTCCGCCACCGCGAGCTGCTCCTCGGTCATATCGACCCCGATCACCTCACCTTCCGGCCCAACCAGTTGGGAGAGCGCGTATATGTCGCGCCCGGTACCACACCCAAGATCGAGAACCCGGCATCCTTCCAGAAGCGGCGGGCAGGTCAGCCCGCAGCCATAGTAACGTGCGAGCACTTCCGGATGAATGCGGGCAAGCAAAGGCTTGAGCCAACCAGGAACCTGATCTGCGTCGCAGCAGGCCGACGTTTTGAGGTCGCCTGAATGCGATAGCTGTTTGCCATAATAGTCCTGAACGATCTGATGCATGGGAATCCAATCCTGTGTTTTCCCATTAGTCGCCAGAAGCCGCCGATTTCTTACACCCCCTCGACGGGACTGGTACCGCCGCTGACGGTAGCAGTCAGGTCCAGCCGCCAGGAGGCAGGCAACCATTGGAGATCGCCAGGTTCATCAATATCGCTAACAGTGGGCAACTGCATGTGGCTGAAGCCTGCTGCATCCAGCCGCTCGATTGTCGCCGCAGCAACACTATCCGTACTCCAGGCGATGCCATCGAATATCTGATCGGCATAGCGCCTCAATCCAAGCGCCGCGTAACCGCCATCGAATGTCGGCAGCAGGACCGCCTCCCGCTCCATAAGCGCCCCCGCCAGATAGCGAAGTAGAATATGGTCGAGTGCCGGGCAGTCCGTGCCAATCAGAATGACTCCGTCGTCTTTGGTCAGACCGCGATCAGCCGTGCGCGCCATTCTCGCCCCAAGATCCCCAGTGCCCTGGTCCGACCATTCTATACCTGTTGTGGACCCTGTCTGCCGCCATGCCGGGTCCAGAAGGGACGGTGTCACGCAGAGCTCGACGGGGCCAAGGCCGGCGGCAAGAGCCTCACCGACCGTATGGTCCAGCATCCGGCGGGCAAGCGCCGATGCCCCCGCTGCCCCGAGGGCTGGAATGAGACGAGTCTTGGCAAGCCCCGGCAGCGGCGCTTTTGCGAAGATGATGATACGTAGCGACGTCATTGGTAGAGATCCGCAAGCCTGGTTGCCGGCACACCGCGCCAGTAGGCCCAGCGCAACCGCCACATCAGAAATATCGTTCGCCACACACCGCGGCTGTCCCAGCGGCGCCCCGACGTGACGGCGGAAGCGCTCAGACAAACTGGCGGCGTTATCTTCCGCAGGCTCCGGGACAGCTCGATGTCCTCCATGAGCGGCTGGTCAGGAAATCCGCCGCGCACATCGAACAGTGCCCGGCACACGAAAATAGCCTGATCGCCCGTCGCTATACCGGTCAGGCGCGACCTCATGTTTATGAGGCATGATACCAGCTTCAAAAGCCGCGCCCGGCCTGCAATGGCAACATCGAACCGCCCCCAGAAATCCGGCCGGTAACGGCGAGCATCACGAATGAGATCGAGCGCCGTGTCGGGCAGGCGCGTATCCGCATGCAGAAACAGCAGAATGGAGCTGCGCGCCGCGGCTGCGCCAGCATTCATCTGGCGAGCCCGGCCACGTGGTGCGGACAGGACGCGAAAGCCTGCACATTCCGCAAGAGCGATCGACATATCGCTGCTGCCACCGTCGACCAAGAGAATTTCCGCGCCCTGGCGCTGCAATCGCAGGAGATGCTCCAGGAGGTCAGGCAGTGTCTCCGCTTCATTCAGCATAGGGACAATGATGGCGACATCTGAGGCTTCACAGGGTGGTTTGCTGACCGTCATGCCTGCCTCCTGCGCCAGGCATGATAGCGTTCAAGGAGTGTCAAAAGCCGCTCCGGCGCATGCGCCTTTTTCCAGGCACCGGCCGTATATTTCACGGCTTCCATCCAGGTGGGATAGGCATGAACCGTGGACAGTATCTTGCCAAGACCCAGGCGCCAGCGCATGGCAAGCACAAATTCGGATAGCATCTCACCCGCGTGGGCGCCGACGATAGTCACCCCCAGGATGCGGTCCTTCCCTGGCATGGTCAGCACCTTGATGAAGCCGCCAGCATCTCCTTCCGTGATGGCGCGATCAAGCTCGTTCAGCTCGAAACGGGTCACCTCGTAGGCAATAGCCCGGTCCATGGCCTCACGCTCGTTGAGGCCAACACGGGCGATTTCGGGGTCGGTAAAGGTGACCCAAGGAATAACGCTATAGTCCGCCTTGAATTTCCGGACCTGGCCGAAGAGGGCATTGACCGCAGCATACCAAGCCTGATGGGCTGCGGTGTGGGTAAATTGATAGGGGCCGGCAACATCGCCAACCGCGTAGATATTGGGATACAGCGTCTCCAGATAGGCGTTGGTGACAACGATACGATCCGTGGCAATGCCCAATTTTTCAAGCCCATAGCCCTTAAGGCGCGGTGTGCGGCCCACGGCGCATAAAATGGCATCGAACGGCAACCGATGTCGCTCTCCATTCGCTTCGACAAGTAGGGCCTTGTCGTCACCGGTCAGCTCACAGCCTAGCGCCCGGTACCCGGTCAGGACTGTAATGCCCTCCGCTGCCAGTGCCTGGCGTGCCGCCTCGGACACCTCAGGGTCTTCCCGCCCCAGAAGCTGCTGCGCCATTTCGACAATCGTAACCTGGGAGCCCAGGCGCGCGAGTGCCTGCGAGAGCTCGCAACCGATCGGCCCGCCGCCCAATACAACGAGGCGGCGGGGTGGCGCATCCATTCGCTCGAGCGCTGCCCATAGGGTATCACTCGTCAGGCACCCCACTTCCTCAAGACCCGGTAGTGCGGGTACCGTTGGCCGGGAGCCTGTAGCAATGACTATAGACCGCGTCGTCAGCCGGGCGATCGTACCGTCATCATTGGTCACCTCCACCGTCCAGGGATCAACCAGCGTGCCATAACCTTTGAAAACATCGACACCAAGTCCTTCGTACCTTTCCACGCTGTCGTGGGGGGCGATGGCGTCAATAACCGCTCTGACGCGCCCGAGTACCTGGCGAAAGGATACCGCAGGATTAACCGGTGCCAGGCCATAGCGATCGCCATGGCGCATCTGGTGGGCCAGTTTTGCGCTGCGGATCAGTGCCTTGCTGGGAACACAGCCGGTATTGAGGCAATCGCCACCCATCTGTCGTGCCTCGATCAAAGCAACCTTGGCTTTTACTGCCGCACCGATGTAGCTGGTCACGAGCCCGCCAGCGCCGGCGCCGATAACCACGAGGTTATAATCATACTGTTTCGGGCGCCGCCAACGCTGGTAGACCTGCTGCCGCCGCCAGAAGGCCAAACCGGCTTTTGCCAGCCATGGAAACAGTCCCAAAAGCGCAAACGAAACGATGAGCCCGGGAGACAGGATTCCTGCCGGAGAAGAAAGACGGGCAAGCTCAGTGCCTGCATTCACATAAACCACCGTTCCCGCCAGCATACCGACCTGACTGACCCAATAGAAGGTGAAGGCCGGCATGTGCGTCAGCCCCATCAGGAGGTTGATCAGAAAAAACGGAAAAGCGGGGACGAGCCGGAGCGTGAACAGATAGAAGGCCCCTTCGGCGGCTACGCCCCGGTTAATGGCGGCAAGCCGGTCTCCGAACCGCTGCAGCACAAGATCCCGGAACAGGGTTCGGGCCGCAAGAAAAGCAACCAGTGCGCCGATACTCGACGCCACTGAAGCAATGACGGTACCCCAGAAAAGCCCAAATATTGCTCCGGCGGCAAGGGTCATGATCGCGGCGCCCGGCAGGGACAGCGCCGCAACCACGACGTAGGCAAAGAAAAACACTGCTGCCGTGAGCATGGGTTCCTGGTCGCGCAAAGCGGTGACCTGGCCCAAGCCTGCCTTCATGCCATCGAAGCTCAGGAAACGGTCCAGCCCCAAAACAAAAAATGCGGCCCCGGCTGCAACCAGTGCCGTCAGGATGACCAGCTTCTTTTTCATGCAGCGTCGCTCCTGAGAGAACCACCGCAGCTTGAACCGCAGCCGGCTGTGCAGCCATAACAATGGTCCGCCACCCTGACCCGCCGGCCTTCCAGGCCGACATCGAGAAGGTCTTTGAGATGAAGCCGCTGATGGTTTGAGCGGTTTAATCCCAGGCCGAGCTGCTGGTTGAAGTCACAGTCGTAAAGGAACCCCTGCCAGTCGACACTGACGAGCGTGCGGCACATCACGGAGTCAATGTTGGCATCTGAGTGATTGGCTTTCAGGAGCCGAACATAATTATAGAACTGCCCCTTGGAGATCAGCATGGAACCGAAGCGTTTGATGGGCATGTTGGTCAGCGCGAACAGGGTGTTGAAGACGATCCCGAAATGGTCGCCCAGTGCCTTTTTATAGTCTGCTTCCAGTCCTGCCTGTGCCGGCGGCAACACCGGCCCCTGCGGGTTGTAAACCAGGTTGAGGACCAGACCACTATCTTCGCGGCCATACCCTAGCATATTCAAGGCCTTCAGCCCGGTGATGCTGCGCCCGAACACACCGCGCCCGCGCTGTTGATCAACATTCTCAACTGAATAGCAAGGCAAAGACGCGACAATTTCCACCTTGTTTTCAGCAAGATAGGTTGCGAGATCCTCGTGCCCAGGCTCACTGAGAATGGTGAGGTTGCAGCGATCGATAACCCTGACCCCCATTTCCCTTGCGGCCAACACGAGCTCACGAAACCCGTCGTGGAGCTCAGGCGCCCCCCCGGTCAGGTCGAGCACTCTTATACGCCGTGCCTCCAGCACCTTCGGGATCAGCCTGAGCGTCTCGGAATCCATCATCTCGGTCCGATTGGGGCCTGCACCTACGTGGCAGTGAATGCAGGACTGATTGCACCGGTAGCCGAGATTGACCTGAAGTGTCTCTAGCCGGACCCGCGTGGGCGCAGGAAAATCCGAGTTTTCAAGAAGAGGTAAAGTCGCGTGCATCGGGGTCCGGCTCCTTCGGTTATCGGGATCGTTTCTCCTTCGTCGTCGGAACCGGCATCTTTGTTACACCCGGATTTCAAATCAACTCCACCGCGCCGTTTTCGAAAAGGACAAAAATGGATTCCGCTAGCGCCCCGCTACTGATAGATAGCCACGGGTGCGCGGTCGATAGGGAAGTCTGGCGGCTTTATTGACGGCACTTGATTGACGGCACTTGCGAAGTTGGCTGGCCCCACCTGTCAGACAGGTACCCTATTTCTGTTCAGTGACGAATATAATTTGCCGCTTCTGCCCCTGGAACTAGCAGCCCATTTGTCTCCCTTCGCGGGGCATATCTTTCCGATTAGGCTGCTGTTTGACCTTGGAACGCGATTTGCGGCACTGTCCCTCCCGATCATGAAGCTCATCATCGAGATATTCGTCTGTCCCGATGCCTATCCGCTTCATGGCACCTGGACAACCATAATGCTTTAACTGATCGCCACCGGACCAAGGCAGGCATCTATCGATCATTGGATAGTAGGACGTCTGAACAAAAAGCGGCGATCGGTAATGTCACGCGCGCACCCATCGGGCCCGTCATTTCCGTCGACCGGACCCCAGTGCTGCTGCAGATTATCATCCCTGCGTGACCCGGCAACGGCTGTAGCTAACTGCCGGACGGTCCCGAACGGCTTGCTGTGCAGCTCTCTCATGGCAAGCGCACCGCCAGCTACTTGTCGTCCCCGGATGAGGGTTCATCAGGATCATCAACCCCCATGGGCTCCGGAATGCCGGCTGCATAGGCCTTGGCAACCTCGCCTATCGTTTTCATCTGATGGCCGTAATTTCGGCACCCATCGCATATCATGGTATGGACATTGAGTTCCATGCGTTCCTTGAGGCCAAGCTTGCGCTCCATGGCTTCGGACATGAGCCGGGTTGCGTTTTTGCAGTTCAACATGTCGACGTCTCCGAAGCGAACCAATTGTTTTCCAGGCACTCCCGCAACCGCTGCCGCGCCCGATGTAAAGTGACATTGAGGTTGCTGACGCTGATATCCGCGGCAGCGCAGATTTCCTGGCTTTCCAACTCGATAAACTCCCGCATCATAAATATGCGGGCCTGTCTTCCTGGAAGATGCTCAAGGCAGGTTTCGAATATCTTCCAAAAATGCTGATTATGCATGGCCGTCACGGGATCAGCCCATACAACGGGTCGTTCCTCGACGCGCCAGAACCCTCTAGCATTGAAGAGATGGTTCATCTCCTCGCCTTCCGCTTCCTGGCGTAACTTGCGGCTTGCCTCGTCCCGGCGCATTTTTTGGCGCAGGATATCGGCAATCTTGTTTTTCAATATGGCAAACACCCATGTCTTGAGGGCAGCACGGCCACCGAAGGATTTCGCATTTTTGAAGGCTCCGATCAGCGCTTCCTGGACCGCATCCTCGGCCATGTGCGCATCGGCCAGTTGAAGTGTGGCAAACTTCAGCATCTGGCTGCGAATATCCTTCAGGAAAGCGGGATCGTCCAGCGTGATGCCACCCTTGCCGCCGGTTCCCGTCTTCTCACGCCCGGAGCTGTCATTCATGCCTGTTCTCCCCTGCCCAACTCATTTCTGACGGCACTGTAGGTCGCTACACAATAGGGTACCAGATAGTTGAGAACAATATGTCCCCAGGCAAGAGGGGCCCCCGCCCATAAGGTGCCACCTTGATTGATCAGATTCAGTATTGTTCCGACGACAGCCGATATGGCAAGCGCGTTGCGCCAGATCGACCGTTTTGCAGCCGTGCGAAGGAAAATGCTCATCCGCTTTTAGGCTCCTGAAGTGTCAATTGCGGGCGAGTGCCGGTAAACCGTCGGATAAAGCGACGATCGATCATATCTTTCCAACGCCATATCATACGGCCCGCGGCAGACCAGGGGCCCCACGACACGACGGCGCGCCGTTGGCCGCAGTAGAACAACTGCAGTATATAGCGTTTTGGCCTGTAGGGCCTGAACGACCAACCTCTGACCTCAGCCTTCAGATTGCGCGCCATCACGGGACCAGCCCTCACCGCATGAACGCCGCTCCGGCCAAAATGCCGATCTTCACGAGCAGATATATCGCCGACGGCAAAGACATTATGATGCGAACGGCTTCGGTGAAAACGGTCGACAGCTGCAAACCCGCGTGCATCGAGTTTCAGGCCGGACTGCGCGAGCCAGAAAGGAGGGCGAGCACCCGTCGCAGCGATGACACGGTCGGCGATAAGCCGCTGGCCGTTGTTGAGCATCACGCCTTGCCCGGTGCCCACAGCAGCGAACGGCAAGACACGAACCCCTGAAGACAGCAACGCCTCCTCGATTTTGCGTCGCGCCCGCGGGCAGGCGCTGGCAAGCAGAGACGTCCCACCGGACACCAGCGTGACCGTTGCCTTGGGTGCAACCTGATCGAAAAATTCTCGCGCGGCAAAGGCGATCTCGACCCCGGCCCCGCCCCCTCCCGCCACGACAAGATGGAAAGACTCGGCAGACGCGGCCTCGGCAGCAATCTGGCGCCATTTTCGCATGAAGGGAGCGAACGGTTTTACCGGCAACAGCCTGTCACCCAATGCGGCAAACCAAGCATCATCTGTCTCGCTGCCGGTATTGAGCGAGAGCCAGTCATAGCGAAGGGTGCTGCCGTCAGCCAGATAAAGGCAGTTTCTGTCCGCGTCCAGACCCGCGACCCTTCCTTGCACAAAATGGACACAGGCTTTCTCTGCAAGGGGTTCTATGGCAATCCGGCATTGGTGGTCACGGTAAAGGCCAGCCATCCAGCCCGGCAGCATGCCTGAGTAATATTGCCACCCAGACGGGTTGACCAAAACCACTTCCACATCCTTGAGCGGATGCCGCACTAAGCTTTCCAATACGAAAAGATGGGCATGGCCGGCCCCCGCCAGGACAAGACGCTTCGCTTTGCGCTGCCGCTTTACGGCTTTTGGTTCTACTCCAATGCCAGATTGGCCGTTTCGGTCTGCCGTCACGCTACAAATTCCACTTCAACGCCGCACCAAGGCAGCCTTCATGATGGTTTGTCGCTTTCCGAGGCTATTTCTTACAGCAAGACCGGAAAATATCGACCCGTCTGTAAGAAACCTGCCCACCGCGCCGACCAAGGTTCAACAATCGCAGAAACCGCAGGTAAATTCTTATGGAACAGGCAGAGATCGGTATTATCGGGGGCAGCGGTCTTTACCGGATGCCAGGCCTCCGTAACGTAAAAGAACACGCGCTGGATACGCCCTACGGCGCACCATCTGACGTTATGGTCAGGGGCGAAATTGATGGGGTGCCGTTGGTGTTCCTGGCCCGGCACGGGCAGGGGCACCGGCTTATCCCCAGTGAAATCCCGTTTCGGGCCAATATCCACGCCTTTCGTCAGATGGGCGTGAGATACCTGATTTCCTTTTCCGCTGTCGGATCTTTGCGGGAAGACATTGCCCCCACGGACATGGTGCTCCCTGACCAGTTTATCGACCTCACCAAATACAGGACCTCCACCTTTTTTGGAAACGGCGCCGTCGCGCATGTCTCCATGGCTCAGCCCGTGTGCTCACACCTGAGCGACCTGGTTGCCCAGTCAGTTGCGTCCGTCAGTACCCACGATCCCTTCAAGCTTCAAAGAGGCGGCACTTATGTCTGTATCGAAGGCCCGCAGTTTTCCAGTCTGGCTGAATCGCACTGGTACCGGGCAATGGGCGCGGACATCATCGGCATGACCAACATGCCGGAGGCCAAGCTGGCGCGCGAGGCCCAGATCGCCTACGCGAGCCTAGCGATGGTAACTGATTATGACTGCTGGCATCCAAAGGAAGCTGATGTCACGGCCAACCTGGCCATCGCCAATCTCATGAAAAATGCGGAGAGAGCCCAGCAGGTCGCGGCTGATCTTGTGGTGCGGATCGCACGCACAAGGCCCAAATCCGATGCCCATACCGCACTTTCATCGGCGCTCGTCACACCCTGGGACGAAATGCGCGCGGATACCTTGGCTCGCCTTACTCCAATTGCGGGCAACAACATAGGCGCTGACACCTGAAAGGAGGCCATCATGACCGGCAACTGTTCCCCTTCAGCGCCTATGAGACAGATTTGAGATATTGTTAAAGGAGGATTTTGGTCTCATCGTAATGATGTAAGGAATGAAGATGAGAGAAAAATCAACGAGTTCAAAAAGCGGCGCCGAGAAGGCGGTCAAAGACATCCGCCGCGCCAACCGGAGCAAGTTCAGCGCTGAAGAGAAGATCCGTATCTTGATCAAAGGTCTGCTTTCGGCACCAAATCGGCCCAGTAGGATAGCCCCCGTAGAGCGCTTCAACGGAAAATCCAACTTCGAAGAGGCGGCACTACTAGCGTAGATTGGAAAGAACATCGGGGTATCTATGCATGCTATGGCGCATAGCTTCGGCAAGTCCGCTGGAGTGCACAATTTTATTAAAATTTATATGAATTTTTGACCATTCTTGTCGACGCTGGTTAGGCTCTTATTTCAACATTTTTTGAATTCACTGTCAGAGTATCGGTGCTTACGTTATGAAGTCGGTTCTGTCATGGCCCAATAGGCCCAGGCTCTCCTTACGGCTGGCCAAAAATTTTAGGTTCACCCTCCATCCTGAAATCCAAAGCCACCTCGGACACATTCCGTTCGAGCCCAAAGTACCCTCATGGATAGTCAAGGATATTGCTCGACTGCAAGCGCACATGCTTGAGCAGAGAATCTGTATTTCAGTCGGCAAACTGCGGTCTCCATTGAAACCTACGGTCTTCGAATATTTTGGCGGGTTTGCAGCTGTCGCTATCCTACGAGAATTGGAAGCCCTCCCCGTAGGCCTCCAGGACAAACTAAAGGTTCCGATTGCCAACTATCCTAGTATTTCGGCAGACCGCATTCGTACAATCGCCGGTAGCGAGCTATTGTGCCTATCCACTTTCCACAAAGCCTCTATCACAGACATTAAGGCATTGTATCAAGGCCAGCCACCCTCGCCCAAAGTCCTTCCAGAACCGAACGCTTTTGGAAATAGTTTGAGTAAGGGAGAGGGATAATATTCGATCAACACATTGATGGGGTTACACTCCACGCCATCCCGAACCTGAAACGGCGGCTCCAACAAGTCCATAATGCATTCGATAGCCGGCCCAACGTTCAGCAAGCGTGCATACGTTGGACCAACGAACTTGAGGCTTATCGTCAGGCCGCAGGGCACTTCCCCCAATCAGAGAAAATGTCCGCACGTATAGTTTTGGGCGAGCATCCGCTGTTGGGGCTCATCAATACAAGTCCCCCCACCGACCCAACATACAAAGCTAGGTTTGAAAAGCTTTATACCAACATCGTGGCAGCAAGTCTGCTCGCAGCCGATTGGTTTGATCGGCACGGTACGGTACCAACATCGATTCGAAGCGCAGGGGCCGCACTCCGGTCCGCCAGGAAAAACAACCGGGGCATCCTCGATCTCTTTGCCGATACCACGAATGACCTGAAACAGTTCCTAGCCCATCTCGAACAACTGGAGACAGACAATTCTAAACCAAAGTCTCTAATTAATAACGTGATCACGCCTTGGCGGAGGCTGCTGCAGTATGCATGTGCGCGGAAAAAAGGAAAACGGGCCCATAGCAAAGACACTCTATCTTCGACCATTTCATTGGCCTTCAGTAGCTCAGGCGATATATCAAATAGACCGCCACGCGTATTGCAGACGAGATACAATGACGACAGTGCCAATAGCCATATTCCAGCACGCGAAAACAGCTATTTCACCCCCTCAACAACATATGTCGAACACACCCGCACGCAAGCGTCCCAACCGGGTGCTAGGTGTTCAAACCTACAACACAAAGTTAACAAGCGCATCAATCAGAGTCTCGTCATGGGGCAACTACTATCCGTCACCCATCCAAAATCTCTCAGCCAAGACTCCGTCTCGGCAGTCAAGTCTGAATGCCTCCAACAACTCAATGACCCGGACAAATTAGGCACCTCCAGCTGGAAAAACAGCTTGGTCATACTGCTATCCCTTGTGTTTGGGAGGCCGGCTCGACAGACCAAGAACTTAAAACCCAGGCCTTTTGGCCCAAACCGAAAACCCAAAGAGGTTTGTTGGGTGAAAATTGAGGAAAAATGGTGCCTCTATGACAAGATTCAAATCCCACGCGAACACCTTCCCGATCATATAGAGGACAACGTCACCAACAAACTATTTGCCCATAAAGAATCCCTGGGGTGTCTTTTGCCTGTGCCGCGGGAGCTTGAAGGCTACCTAGATGAGTATCTTTCTGGCACCGGAGAAGATGCTTGGCATTTGCCCGAGAATGAAGGCCAAACCCTGCGTGGGTTTTCGAGCTTAAAGCACCGTCAAGTCACACTTTCCAAAATTGCCACCCACCTCTCTCTATCACTGCGGCACTCGGGTGTTGATAGTGTCATACGGGGACATATTTGCGGGACGGGCGCCGATGAAACGCCCGCTCTGTTTTACGCTCAGGTGTCACCATATACCGTGATTTCCTGCTTCAACGACTATGTGGAATCACTCGGATTTGAGATGGAATCGGAAGCCCCAATCGATGGCGTACTGGGCAGCCTTTTAGTGCCCCACTCCAGGCGCATCTTCAGTCATTTTCAGGAAATGCGCGCTGAGATCCAAAAGTTGGATGCGAACAAGCCAGCAGACGTATTCAATCACCACAATCTGCTAACGCTGTATACCTACATGTTGCTCTGCCTAGCAACAGGGCATCGCCCGGTCACAGAACCGTTTGAATACCTCCGCGACTTTGACTTGGACGCTGGCTTCGTCTGGATCTGTGACAAAGTGGTTCGCACTAACCACTCGTCCCGGGCCGTCCCACTTTGCGAAGCTGCACTTGAGCAAATGCTTCGCTATCTCGATCATCTGAAAAACCTCCAGAAGAAGCTAATGCCCAGCAACAACGCACTGGCCCATTTCATAGGAGACGTCCTTGCCAGCCGCCAGCCACTTTTTTTTCTGTTCACAAATACTGGTCCTCAATCGCTTTCCCCACAGGTCCTGAAGCACAAAGGCAGATTTATCAGTCCGCTGCCTCAGAATTGGCAGCGCCACCAGTTGCGTAGCACCCTTACCGGGAACGCTTGGGACGAAAGCATCAATGCTTTCATGGGCCACGCCTTGATTGGCGTTGGCCCCATGAGCTGCACAAGCGGATATAACTTTGCCAACCTCGAGACCATCGGCCATCAGGTACAATCGATGCTGGATGAAAGAGGCATTATTCCGGTTGGCGCCTCTCCACATCCTCATTGCATTGGAGCCTATCATCCCCCAAAGAAGCAAAAAGGAGCAATCGGGCGACGTAAAAGGGCAAAGAATAGGGAAACGTCCCGACAAATCGCGATCCGAAAATATGACCAGCTTGAAATTGACCTCAATTTTAACGGCGCCAGCATTACTTCAGCCGAGCAATATGAACGCACACTCAAGGATATTGAAGCCAAGATTGAAGACCTAAACTTAACGGCAGAAGCACTTGTTTATATCAAGGGGAAACTGTTGCGGACGGCACAAAAGATCGTCCGGACAAACAAGCTACATGTGAGTTTGCCTCAAGTACCAACAAGATTGACCTTTGAGAGTTCTTTCCGAAACGAACAATGGTTTTCGAGCGCTCGCTACATCCATGTATGGGAACGTCTGTTTAAGGATAGGCTAAACTTGATCACTCGTTCGTCCAATGAAAACGAAAAAACACTGATTGGCCTGATCCTCTATTCTGCGATAGTACATGGTGGTTTGACAGACCTGGAGATGGTGAAGAAGCTGGCAGGCACCCTTTCAAAACCAGAGCCCACGCTTCAGCGAATGGGCCCATATGCCTGGTTCGAACTGCGCGTCGAAGCGGTCGGCCGGCGTAGCCGTTACAGCATGAAGCTCGAAGACGAGAGATGCTATCGGCACCGACACTGGTTCCCGGATGCAATCAGCCTAGCGCTTATAAGGCGCCTTTGTAGAAGGAAGAAAGAGGCACCTGAACAAAAACCCCTGAAAGTAGGCTTACAAACCAAGGCTATTTTTGTACTCACCCAGAAAGCTGTTTTCGCTGGAATACCCAATAAAACTTCTATCACTAAGCTTGATCAACTTACTGCCGCAGGGTTCTGGTCTTTGGAAAGCCGTCAGGGTATTGAAATCAGTGAAGCCCTCCAGTCACTCGCTTCAAACCATTTCAGGACCTTTTCCGTTAGCCCAAAGGCATGGAGATCCTTGTTTAGCCCACTCAACGAAGTAAATCAGGTGTCTGCGCGGCTTCCCCGCGATGAACGCGCCGCTCGAGGTAATATTTTGAAAAAGGACCCCAACGAATGGGGGACATTTTATGATCAAGAATTATTGCCCGCCATTACGCCACCTTCATTTGAAAACGGCAAGATCACCACTGGCCAAGCCGTAGCCAACCTGAAATTCCTTCGAGGCCGGGACAATCTGCCGGTGCACTTGCGCCTTGCTATTGACTGGCTGATCGAGGTTGCCTTGAGAAAGGACAATAGCCCTGCCACACTCCAACGCTACTGTTCAAATCTTGTCCTACCCCTCATCTATGAAACCAACGGGGAAGTGCCGGACCTGCAGGACGAAGTATACCTTCAAGAATTATACACCAATATGCAAACCTTTCACACGACCCAAGGGGAGACTGACTATCTGATGGGGCGGCTGGCGGATTTCCATAGCTTCGCCATGAAGGATCGCCGCTATCGATTACCCGAACTAGAGACCTTACCTTGGCACAAGCGCCAACGACATACGCGCGTGAGAACCAGAATTCTATCCATTGGGCAGGTGCGCAAAGCGATCGACGTTATGCTTCAGAATGAGCCGAGCATGTTAGAGAGGCGCAAGATTGCCCTATACGTCACGCTTGCCTTCCGGACCGGGATGCGTCTGGGCGAATTGGCAAAATTACGGGTCTGCGAAGTTGAGAAGTCAGACGACTTCGTCGTTACCATCAGGAACAACCCATATGGTGACAACAAATCAAAAGCAGGACACAGACGAATACATCTAAGCGCATTTCTAGATGAAGATGAGCTCAAGGAGTTTCGCCTCCTGATGAACCACAAAACGGCATCCAAAAAGCACCTTCTCAAGCCACTTTTCGACAAGAACGATACTGGCATTCCCTATAAACCCAGCGCAATCTCCAAAATGTTCTCGATGGCCATGAAGGCATTGACCAATGATGATGACATCGTGTTTCACAATCTGCGGCACAGTTGTTTTTCCTGCCTCCATGCCACGCTTGAAGGTGTGTATGAAGTCTCCCAGGACTTCACCGGGCTTTCCATCGAACAACTCAGAAATATCCGTGCACACTTGATGGGGCATGCGTCTAACCGCATGGGCCTTTATTATACCCTGGCGGCTTTCGCCGGCCATGCTGATCCGCGTGAGACCATGACAAGCTACCTCCACCTAACTGACCTTATCCTTTTCCAAAAGCTTCAAAAACAGTCACTTATCGTCGGTTTCGATAAATTAGCCCAAATCGCTGGGGTGCAAGGGAAGAGATTGAATGGGCGCAGCCCCCAAGAGCAGCACGAGTATTTAGTCACCCAGCCAATCGCCGGTGTCAGGGACCACCGATACAAACCTCTAACCATTCCGCCTTTTTCGCTAAGATCGAGCGATGGATTGTCAATTGAAAGTGAAGGTCCCGACCTTACTTTGACTAACACAATTTTACGCCTCATCGAGGAAAGTTCCCGCAGCCGCGACGTGGCAGATCAGTTCGGGATCGAACATAGACAGGTAGAAGAGTGGATTCAGAAGGCCCGTGTATTGCAGCAGCTCACTACCCGCCGCGGAAATAAGCGGCTGCAGCCCCACAATAATAGCTCTATTCTCACGGTGAAGGCCCCAAACGACAAGTCCGTGCGACTGGAATTGGCAAATGTACTCGAAACCATTCCGGATTATCTCGGTTCTATGACGGACCAAGAGATTGCAGAATTTACGCTCATGGTCTTGAAAGCTTCATCACCCAGCGCACGCTCTTACCGACTGCACCAACCTGAACAGATTAGTAATATTGTCGATTTCTTTGCACCCGTGATCCCAAAGAGCCGGTGGCAGTTCATCATTGGCATTCCGGACGGAATAGACCGTGAGACGACGGAAGCAAAGTGGAGAAAGACTGTTCCTAGACAAGCTGCATGCCGCTTCAATGTGAAGGACGCCATCATCAGTCCCCAGTTTCCCGATGGAATTGCCTTTATGCATCTAGTCAATCCAATCGGGGCTCGCTATTCCAGCCTTCCCAAAATCGTGGCCTATCTCGCAGCAATTGCCTATTGCGACATTGATGATTTAGCTGCCTTGGTTGAGACTGCTGACACCGCATAGCCACGTCGCCTATCTGGCATTCATTTTCTTATATTTGTCCACTTCTTTGGCCGGTTTTAAACGCCTAAAAATGCCTAATTTTCAGTATCTTAAAGATGACGCCGCCTGTTAGGGAAGTATATATTTAGCCACTTCGGAATTCTCCTGTGCCAATAGTTATCTAAGAGAGAACTTTAAGCCATTTCGCCAACTGGCCAGCGTAATAGTATTCAGAATTTTTGTGCCTAATTCACTTGACCTCGCTCATCGGAACAGTAAGCATAGCCGCTTTGATGGTACCGAAATCGATACCCCCTACATTCTATATCCACAAAAGGTATTGGAATCGGTACTTTACTCTTGAATGGTATCGAAAAAGATACCAAAATGATATCTTGATACACAAGAGGTATGGAAACCGGTACCATGGAAACTCTTAGACAAGCCCTTGTAACCTTCAAAGGTCAGAAAGTCGGACGCCTCGAGGAAGTTCCAGAGGGTGGCACCGCATTCACTTATGATACTGACGCACCTGAAATTGGCTGCTCTCTGCCACGTATGACGGACCGCCACACTTACCGCGCCGGTGTGCATCCATTTTTTAGCAACCTCGCACCTGAAGGATGGTTACGCGCCCGCCAGGAAGCGATCGCTGATACTGAAGATGAAGACGACTTCGGCCTATTGCTGGCATTCGGGCAAGATTGTATCGGCGCTGTTGGCATTGCTCCAACCAGTGGCGAACGCCCCAAAATAGACCTGGCCGTGGGAGCAGATGTCGAAACACAAGCCATCGCCGAAAGCCGGCGTACGATCTCCGGCGTGCAGGCTAAGCTTCTGTGTGTAAAAGAGGGAAATCGCTTCACGCCCGCCGCCCACCAGGGGCCAGCCCCCTATATCGCCAAATTTGCCCGGGACGATCTCGGCGATCTGGTTCAGAACGAGGAAGCCTCCTTGCTTCTGACCAAGGCACTATTGCCAGACGATCAGATTGTTTCTTGCCAACGTGGCTTCGTACAGACCATCGACAAACTGGCCCTAATCGTTGAAAGGTTCGACCGCGAATATATTGACGGTGAGGAAAACAAGCTCCGGTGTGAAGACTTTGCGCAAATCCTTGCGGTCGCTCCTGGGCGAGACCGCAAAAACAAATACCGGGTAGACTATGATGCTCTCTCTGAGGCGCTGAAATATTCAGCCGCGCCGAAGCTGGATGCCTATACATTGTTTCGCAGAATTGTAGCTTTCGCAATTCTCGGAAACACCGATTGCCACCTTAAAAATTGGAGCCTTCTGGAGACGCCTACCGGGCTACGCCTATCGCCCATCTATGATGTGCTCAACAGCTACATTTATGGCGGAAGGGGCTACAGCACTGTCTTCGGCCTGGAACTCAACGGCAAGCGCTTGCAGTGGCAGGAGTATGACCGGGCGATCCTTACAGAAGTTGGCCGCAAACTGGGCCTCAATCAACGAACAATCGCAGCCGTACTCACTGATATCAAGAAACGCAAACCCGCCCTAAAGGAGTGTCTCAAGAGCGAAGCCCCTTTGAACGATGATCTACAATATCAATTCACTGCAACAATCGAAGAAAAGTGGGAGACCCTTTATGGCTGAATCAACCACCAAAGAACCGGTGAATTTCGGGAAACTTCCCAACCTCAAAGCCCTGGGACAATATGCGAAAAGCAAACGCCGTTATGAGAAGATTAGCATTAAAAAGCTGGCCCTGCTGGTTGGATGTTCCCATACATCGATCATCGAACTTGAGAAAGGGTCCGGCAAGATCAACCTTTCAACCGCCTGGCGCATTCTGGATACACTCGGATTGATAAACCCCGATGCGCCGAAATATCAAGGCGTGACGCGACACATACCGGCAGGAGCCTTTACACAGAAAGGCTGAAACTGGCCGCATCTAGCAATTCAAATGACGCGCCAGCTCACTAGCCGACGCGGATTTCAGCGAGCCAATCGTATTTGGCTTCTGAAGCTATACTTGGACCAGATCCGATACCGACACCTTCAATGCCACCGCAATTTCAGCGAGCACAGTGATCGTGGGATTTCTCACGCCCCTTTCAACTCCCGAAATATAGGTGCGGTGCAGCCCCGACCGAAAAGCCAACTCCTCCTGCGAGATGCCTTGCTCCCGCCGGATTTTTGCAATGTTGACGCCGACTTGCTGCTTGATGTCCATCCAGCAACTGTTCGGCCATCGTAGATTATTGGTCTACAGACTATGAGTCACATTAACCATTGAAGCTGAACTCGAATTGCATACTATAAGTAACAAATCGATACGAGGAGACATAGGATGATCAGGAAAACTGCAGTTGGCTTGGCTACTGAAAAGGCCGTTGAAAGCACCAGGCGGCGCCATTGGGAAGCGGAACAGCAGGCAAAAACTGAAAAGCTAGTTCAGGAAGTGGTAGAGGATGCGGTTCTAGAACAGGCCAACCCCGCAGTTGCCAGACAAAGAAAGAAAGCGAAAGCAGATGCCAAAGGCATCGTGCCGTTTTTCTTTTTCTATTTGGTCATGGGGGGCATCGCCTATAGCAGTATTGGCCAACATGAAAATTTGGCGTTTCTCAACATCCCCGGAATCGGTTGGCTAATGGGGTTTGCAATCTTCTATTGCGGCATCATCATTCCTGCGAGAGACGTTCGTTGGCCCTACCTGCCTGGGATAGTGGTGATGCTTTACCCAATTTATGACATGGCACCATTCTTTACATCCTTGGTTGGCATGCAGGAAGACATGCAAAATGTTGGTATTGTCGCCGCCGTCATGCTTGGGTTTTGGTTTATGGTACTGCGAACAGCTCGAACCGTCCAAGGGTTCGCCTAGAAACTTTAAGGTGGAGGCAATGTGTTCCCATGTCTAAAGGGGCCAACAAAATGAACACTGTCAGATACCCATTTTACACAATATTATCGACGGTCAACGCGCCGTATCGAGAGCATATTGATGCCGACCAGTTGGCCAAATGCATTCGCTACGTTGGCGAAGTAAAGAAATTCACCGGGCAAGTGTGGGGCTTTTTCGGCGAAGTGCCAATCCCGCATCAACTAGCTTTTGCCGCCCACTATTCGATGTCCCCGAAAGAGCTACAAGCGGCGGCGAGGAGGTTCAGCGAACTCTCTGGCGCATACTTCAAAATCTGCGAAATCGACATCTGAATTCTTAGAAATACGGCTCTAAAACACGCTTCAGATAGGTGTCATCGGTCGAAAAATTTGCAGACTTTTATTACAAAAATTTGAGACCATTTTGGATAAGTTTTTTATTTGATCCCATTTCAATCGGTGTCAAACGATATCATTAGAGTAACATAGATATTCATTATACTTATTGTTTTTCAATATTTTATCCTTATAATACCGATTAATGCCTCATCCCATCAAATCACATCTTTAGATAGGTATATACTGGCAGTGTAGAGGTCGACGGTTCGATCCCGTTCGGCTCCACCATGAAAACCCTCGCCTCACCGGGCGGGGGTTTTGCCTTTCTGGGATCGGGTCTTGCGACACCTTCGGTGATGCGCCCTCTGGCCCGTTCGGCTCCACCATGAAAACCCTCGCCTCACCGGGCGGGGGTTTTGTCTTTCTGGGATCGGGTCTTGCGACACCTTCGGTGATGCGCCCTCTGGCCCGTTCGGCTCCACCATGAAAACCCTCGCCTCACCGGGCGGGGGTTTTGCTGTTTTGGGCAGCCTTTAGTCGCCTTTCATGAGTTCAAGCTGGCGCTTGAGGCATTTTTTCAGGTCGTATTTTTCAAGAATGGTGGCACGGCCGGCCTTGCCGAGCGCGATTGAACCCGCCCGGTCCCCCAGCATCCGGTCCATGGTGTCTGCCAACAGGTCTGCGTCATCCATATCCACGAGGCGACCATTTTCGCCGTCGCGGATCACTTCGCGCACCGGTTCGGTGTCAGACCCCAGAACCGGCACCCCGACACTCATGGCGTTCAGCATAGACCACGACAGTACAAACGGCCGGGTCAGGTAAACATGCAGGCTTGATATCTGCAGGAAGCTGACGAACTTGGGCTCAGGCAGCAGACCGACGAAATGGGTGCGCTCCTTGTCAAACGGGATTTCCTCCTCGGCCCGGGCCTTGAGGCCCGGCCCCTTCTTGCCGTCATAACAGATGCGGTCGGCACCCGCGATCAGCACATGCAGGTTGGGCCGAATGCGCTGTACCTTTGCCGCAGCGGCCATGAATTCAAGAAACCCGCGCGTCTTTTCCATGCCGCGCCCGGCATAGGTGATAACCTCATCGCCCTTCTTGAACCGTTTGCCTGACACCTCAAGCGTCAGGCCGGTCGCCGGGCGGTACAGGTCTGTATCCACGCCGTCATGAAGGACTTCAAGTCGGCCCTGCAAGCCCTTGGGGAACTGCGAACGCTGGAACTCTGTCGGCACATAGCCCGCATCCATATGTTCGAAGTCCCTGAGAATGGGCAGGTTGGTGGCAGCCGCTGCGCGGCATTTCTGGCGCAACACACCCCCCGCTGTAACGTCAGCCGGTGACGGCATAGGGTAATACCATTCAAACAGGCTGACCATGCGGGCGTCGGGGAACAGATCCTTGAGGAAAAAGGATGCCCCGCGTGAAGCGTGGGACAGGATTACGTCCGGCGCCCAACCACTGATCGCAATGGGCTTGAGCTCGCGGTAGAGGTTGAGACCCAGGCCAATCGCCTTGTCAGCGAACCCGATATCCGGCCCGGACAGGTCGCTCGGCAGATCATAGACCACCTGTTTGACGGGCAAGCGAAGCGTCGATCCCTTGCGGCTGGCGACAATGATATCGTGATCGCCTTGCTTCAGAAGATGCCTGTAAATATGAACAAACTGGCCTGGTGCCGCGTCATGTACGATCAGATATTTCACCGAATTTCCTTTTTTCGCCCATCTGGCGACATCAGATTGTCTTAGAAACAATCGCAGGCGCGATCAAGACAGCAACGAAAATTTCATTTTCCCCAAGGCACTTAGCATTGAATTGAGCTCTACTCTTAAAATTTTATCAATATTATCAGTCATTTATAATCGAACTTGCAGCAATCCTTAAGGCGATTTTTACGTGCTTTCCTTAGCCTGAGTCTTGAATTGGGGAAAACCCCATCAGGCACAATGGAGACATATAATGCGTATTATCGCCGTTACCTCGCAGAAGGGCGGTTCAGGCAAAACGACGCTTTCCGGCCACCTCGCCGTAGAAGCAGAACGCGCTGGCGCCGGCCCTGTTGCCCTTATCGATACAGACCCCCAAGGCAGTCTTTCCGAATGGTGGAACGAGCGTGAAGCAACCGCACCGGCTTTCGCCCAAACCGCGATCGGCTCCCTTGAGCAGGACCTCAACCAGTTGCGCGAGCAAGGCTTCCGGCTGGCAATCATTGATACGCCTCCCGCCATCACCCGTTCCATCCAGGCCGTGGTGACCCGCGCTGACCTTGTGATCATTCCAACACGGCCCAGCCCCCACGACCTTCGCGCCGCTGGCGCCACCGTTGATCTGGTGGAGCGTGCTGGCAAGCCCCTGATGTTTGTGGTCAATGGCGCCACTGCCCGCGCACGGCTTACCGGTGAGGCAGCCATCGCGCTGTCCCAGCATGGCACCGTAGCCCCGACAATCATCCATAACCGGCAGGATTTTGCCGCCAGCATGATTGACGGCCGCACCGTTATGGAAGCCGCAGCAGGTGGCAGGTCACACGCTGAGATTTCCGAACTCTGGGCCTATGTTGCGGACCGTATTGCGCGCCTGCCGCTCAAGGCAACGTTCAAGACCGTTGCGTCGAACCGGTCGGCGTTCGGCGTTCGCCCAAGCTTCGGCAACGTGCAGCACATCAGCTAAGTCGCAGGGACAAGAAAGGATCTCACCATGACGATGGCATCTCTGACCGCATCCTTGCTTGCCAGAAAAGGCCATGCGCAGCCTTCCGCTTCGGCGCGGGATATCTTCGCCCCTGACTTGCCGGCGGACAAACGGTGGCAAGCCCCTGCAAAGAAGGTTACCGAAGCACCTAAGAAAGCCAGCGATGCCGGGCAAGTTACGCCCCGGCCAACAAAGGCTGAAGCTGCCAATGAACAGATTTGCTCTGCCCCCCAAAAAGGGCCTGAGCAGACACCACCTCGTCCTTTGTTTGCCCCCGTTGAGGCACGGCATACACAAACGGCGCAGCCGGGCGAGGTGGTCCGATCTTCAATGGCAAAGGCAAAGGGCCAGGCCGCGGACACCCGCAAGCACAAGTCGCTTCGGCTGGACGAAGAAATGGATATGCAGCTGCGCCTTCTGGCGGCCCGGAAGGGCACATCACAGCAGGCCCTTATGGAGGAAGCCGTCAGGGACCTTCTGGCCGCCGAGGCGCGCCGCAACCGCTGCATCTGCGGATCAAAGAAATAAGTTCTGCCTGATTTCCAGGATTTCGGGGATGCACCTCCCAAGTCCTGGCTCTTTGGGAGGAGCAAGCGGGGGAGCAGCTGAAACGGCTGCTCCCCCGTGCACTATTCTGTCGGATAGGTGCTTACCGTGGCGGCTTGGCAAAACAGTCGAACCCCGCCCGCTTCAAGGCTACGCAGCGCTTAACCGCATCCTGCATGCCCCCTATCGGCCCAAAGAGCAGGCGGTAAAGGCCCGGGCGATTCGGTGCCTCGATAACCTCATGATAGAGATCACCCACTGCGTCGGATTTTTTCTTGAGGATGTCTTTCTCAAGCTGGCGGGTGTCTTCTTCCCCCATGGCGAAACCAACCTCTAGGCGCCAGACAGCATCCCAATCTTCGGGCTTGAGCGACCGAGGGTCCTCATCAGGAAGGTCGATTTCCTCGTCGGTTACCAAGTGCAGGTCCAACGGCTTGCGGTCAAAACCCTTCACTTCAAGGTTCTGGGCATATTCCTGCGCGGCCTTGACGGCATCTTGCTGCAATTGTTCGCGCATGGCGGGCTCGGTCTCCGTCGCGGGGGCATAGTCCGTACCTGCAGCGCGCCACACCAGACCATAGCCGCGGATCGGGTCTGGCACCATGCCGCCTTCGCCGTTCCAATAGACCATGCCCAGCAGATACATGGCCTCCACGTCACCCAGAAGCGCATATTGCTGCCAGATGGCCATAGCTTCCTGTACCGAAGCTTCGTCCCGGTCACCCTCAAAAAACAGGATGTTGGCCAGGTTCAGGGCGGCCTGTTTGCTGCCCATCTGGGCGCCCAGCCTATAGTACATCAACGCTATTTTGGGCGCAGGCTCACGTCCCACGCCGATCCGGTGGATTTCGGCCAGGTGGAAAAAGGCCTCTGCATTCCCAAGCTCGCCCAGCCGGCGCAGCATATCGATGGCTGCGCTCACCTGATCCTCCCGGATCAGCTCCAGCGCATTCCTGATGCCGTCACCCAACTGATCCTCGGGCGCCTCCTCGGCTCCGGCCGGGGTAACCTGGAGGGCGCGCGCGGCAACGCCAAAACCAGACAGATGTCCCAGTATCAGGCAGGCGGTTAACCATGTATGCAACTTTGTCATTCCCTGAATCTAACGGCATTTCCGATAAAATTAAGCGAAAAAACGCTTAAAACCATTTCTGATGGTTAAATCTTCTTTCACGTCTATGCCATAGGGTATGTCCTGAAATTATCAGGCAAATCCACGCTTACAAGTGAGCGTTATATGAATAGTTATAAAATCATCAGGCCACTTCTCATGTGCGCCAGCACCATCGCTTTGATGGGCTGCAGCTACCAAAGCGCATCCGACATGCCACCCGTTGCTAACGATTTTGCCGCGGCGCGCGCTCAATCCAGCAGCGGCCTAAAGGCTATCGCGGATGATCTGGCGGCCAACGGCCAGCATGAAGCAGCAATTCCACTGTACCGCCACCTTGGCGCTAAAACAGGCGACCCCGCTGTCCTTGCTGCCCTTTCAAACAGCCTGTCTGCCCGTGGTGCGCACGAGGAAGCCGTCCGCGTCCTGACCACCCTTGGAACTCGCGGCCAGATGACCGGTGACAGCTGGTACACCCTTGGCAAAGCCAACCTGGCCCTGGGCCAATTTGAGGATGCGTTGAGCGCATTCGACCAGGCCCGCGCTTATTCACCCGGCGACAGCAAGATCCTTTCCGGCCTTGCCATTTCAGAGGCAGCCCTTGGCCGTACCGGGGATGCCATGAACACACTTGCCGTGGTCGTGGACCCAACCGGGCTGTCGAACCGCGCCCTCCTTTATGCCACCACCGGCCACCCGGAAGTGGCGGTGACCATCCTCGAGCCACTGGTAAAAGGCGGTATGCTGGGACCACAGGGACGGCAGAACCTGGCAATGGCCTATCTGCTTGATGGCCGCGAGGAGGACGCCTTCCAGATCGCCCGCCTTGATCTGGACCCGGAAACCATTGGCGACACCTTCACCTTCTACCGGTCGCTCTCCAGCCTTGCGCCAAACGAACGCATGCAGGCGCTAGTGACCGGCACGATCGACCCTTCCTGGACCCGGGACGAGGCCGCAAACCTGCAGATTGCCGATTCGACAGACCGCCAGGAAGCCGCCAAACGGCTGATGGAACAGCCGGTGATGATGGCCAAGGCACCTGAGCCGGAACCAGAACCCGAGCCAGAACCAGAACCCCAAGTCGCGCAGGCCGATTATGAGCTGACGGAAATACCGCCACTGGTGGAGCCTGAAGGCTGGGCACTGCAGATCGGCGCATACCGCACGATTGAAAATCTGATGCGTGGGTGGACCATCCTCTACCGCCAGAGCGGTGACCTGTTGCAGGATATTCCACCGCGGCGGTCCGAAGTCGATTTTGGTGATCGCGATACTGATCCGAAAGGCTTCTATTACCGGCTGAACGCTGGTCCACTAAAAACCCTCAAGCAGGCGAAGGACCTGTGCCGGGAGCTGCGCGCGCGTGGCACATCCTGCTGGATCCGCCCACCGGAGAAGACCGAAGGCAACCTGCCACAGGAAACCAGCGCCACCAAGAAGCCGGCCCCTACCACGACCCAGACAGCCAGCCTGGGCCGGTAGGCAGTCAGGCAGCCGTCAGGAAAATGCGCTTTTCCTCTTGAACGGATGGGTCTCAATACCCAAAATCAGTAAGGATGCCGGACGTCGGCATCCTTTTTTCACATCCCGTCCAGGTTCCTGTCGAACCAGTGCTGCTTCACAGAAGGGCGCCATTTCCGACCGGGAGCCAGACGACGAGGTGTAGCCGTTCGCTTGACCAAGGAGAGGCCAATGTCCCGCATGTCTATTTTCAACAGCCCGTTCCTTTTGGGCTTTGACCAACTGGAAGAGCTGCTGGACAGCGTCTCAAAAAATTCGGGCGAGGGCTATCCTCCCTACAACATTGAGCATCTCGGCGATCATGCCATTCGCATTACGCTCGCGGTTGCCGGCTTTTCCAAGAATGACCTGTCGATCACGCTGGAATCAAACCAGTTGATCATTCACGGCAAACAGACGGACGATAGCGCCGACAAGGCCTATCTGCACCGCGGCATCGCCGCCCGGCAGTTTGTCCGCAAGTTCGTGCTGGCCGACGGTATGGAGGTCAGCGACGCCACAATGGAACACGGCTTGCTGCATATCGACCTGATCAGGCCGGAACAGCAGGAAACAATCCGCACTATCAAGATCTCCTGAGCCCATGCGCCAGGTGCAGACCACCCTCAGGATATCGACAATGGGCCAGGGCTCGTTCGAGATTACCCGGCAAGTAGTAGATTTTGTCGCAAGCAGCGGAATCAATACCGGGCTGTTGACGCTCTTTATCCAGCACACCAGCGCGTCGCTCACGATCTTATAGTAACGCGCCCAATTACTGTATTTTATTGACACCCCTCCCTCTGGGCATCAAGCTTTTGCCTAAACCAGCTCGGGGTGAGAGATAGTGGCAAGGCAAGGGAGATCTCTTCTAAAACTAAGACATCTTCTGCAGTTTAATTACGCGGGTATACCTTACGATTTTGCCTATCTTGTCGACCGCAGATCTGGCACACCCCATCACCTTACATGCGGCTTCGCATTGCATAGCGCGATATCTGGAAAGCACAGAACGCTTCAAAGCTCAATCGCTATCATTGAACAGCTGAAGCTGTTCTTTGAAGAATTGGTGTTATTCAATCAGCTAGATTGGAGGGACGTGTCCAGCGAGCAAATCCTACAATACCTTCATGAATACCGATACAAGGCTAAAGGCTTAAGCGGGCGGTCTATTAATCTACAAAGGCATGCAATCGAATCTTTTTACGATTGGGCATATCAACTTGGTTTCATAGACACACCAAAAGAATTAGAAATCGAATTTCAGATCGATGGTTTCAAAGATCACATAGAAAATCCTGACCCCCACACAGCGATAGAAAGCCAATATATATCGCAGCAAGAGTTTGAAGTCCTTCTTGCAAATGTGCCCGGGAGAACAAGGTACATGAAGCTCAGAAACGAGTTAGTCATGTTGCTAGGCTACATGTGTGGCACTCGCACCCACGAACTTACCCATCAACATAACTTTGTCGTTGCAGAGTTGTTGGACAAATTAGATTTGGCCAACAATACAGATCGTAGATCTTTCGAAGTCACAGTGTATGGAAAAGGAAACAACAAGGCTCGGAATGTACTAGTTACTCCTCGACTTTTTCAAAGCCTCAAAAATTTTCTTACGGATCCGAGACTACGTGCCCGGTTTGACACCAATTCACCATTGTTTCTCAATCAACTAGGTAAGCCAATTACGGGTACCAACTTAGGTTCGCAAGTATTTAGAAAAGCGCTGGCAAATTGCCCTGAATTTGTCAGTCATCAGTGGCAACGCCGAAGTTTCCACAGCCTGAGACATTCCTTTGCCACTAACCTTGCCACGTGGTGCGCGGAAACGGGTTACGACTGGCGCTCACATGTCCCTGCTAGGCTTGGGCACAGCCACCATTCAACAAGCCTGATTTACGTTGAAGTTGAGGCTCTAATGAACAACAGGGTCAAACTGCTGAATGAACTTAGGCCAACCAAACCAACCTTCAGAAAGGGCCGGCGATAGATGAGTGCACCTGATGGCTATCAATTGCCACAAACGGGTCCCAACTCGTTTGTGGCAAACTTTCCGCAGTCAGAAACAAGATGTGCGCCTTTTAACGTCAAACGGCTAGATAACATTGTCGCTGACCTATTTTTAAAAAAAGCTGCTTCCCAGATCAGTGCAATGCGATTGGTGTTTCTTTGCCTAAACAGTGCAACTATCCGAAAAAAGGCACCAGGAACAATTGAAGCCACGCTCTATGCGGTAAGACGAACATGTGAATTTCTGAACGGTTTAGATAATCCGCAACTGCTCACAAATGATAAAGGAATTTTTGAAGTCGACTTAAAAAATTGGTTGATAGAGACCGGATTGGCAGAGTCGACAATTGGGGAGACACTTAGGCCCTGTTGACAAAAGGGATTCCCAAAAAGGCATTGATGTGATTCAAGACTTCTTTTTAGGAGGAAGTTCTGATGCGTGGCGATTTGTCGGATGCGGAATGGGAATTGATAGGGTCTTTGCTGC
>Ga0209475_10000409_pt1 | contig 93856 bp, 84 predicted proteins | sample tdDd471_FD_187128 | JGI IMG/M metagenome (GOLD analysis project Ga0209475, IMG submission 187128) | Marine sediment microbial communities from the Atlantic coast under amendment with organic carbon and nitrate - tdDd47.1 (SPAdes)... | ecosystem: Environmental > Aquatic > Marine > Coastal >... | reverse complement strand
TGATCGGAAGGAACCAAACTCTCAAGCGTCACCATCTCAAGTTCGGTCTGCTGGGGTGAGGGCGTTTTTAGCATACACCATTGAATCAAAAGTCCCCGCCAAAGGCGAGGACTTTGTCAGCAGTCTGAGGCCGCCCTCAAAGCGGCCTTTTTTGATTGGAAGAGACTCTAGCGGTTAACGGCGTAAATTCCGCGCTGCCCAGGAACTGGCTTGAACTTGTCAGAAATCCCAAGCACGGTTTCGGCGCCGCCCAAGAATAGAAAACCATCATCAGGCATTACACTGGCAATTTTTTCGAGCACGGCCCCTTTGGTTTCCTGGTCGAAATAGATCAACACATTTCGGCAGAAAACCACATCGAACTGTCCCATACCCGAAAAGCTATCGAGCAGATTTAGTTCTTTGTAAGCGACCATGGATCTCAAGTCCTGGTTGATTTGCCAAAGTTCGTCCTGCTTTTTGAAATATTTAAGCAGCAGATTGATGGGTAGACCGCGCTGTACTTCAAACTGCGAATAGACCCCGGCTTTCGCTTTCTCAAGCATTTCGCGAGAAAGATCGGTGCCTACAATATCGAAATTCCAGCCACTCAGTTGCGCCCTGGCTTCCCGCAAGACCATGGCCAAAGAATAAGGCTCCTGTCCACTTGAAGAAGCGGCACACCAAACACGGAACTTTTTCCTGTTGGCGCGATTTTCCAGCAAATGCGGCAAGGTAACATCGCGGAACAGATCGAAAGGCTTGATATCACGGAAGAAGAACGACTCATTCGTGGTCATGGCTTCCGTGACGTCATGCGCTAAAGGCTCTCCCCCTGTGGTGCGCAGTCCGGAGACCAGTTCGTCGACCCCCTTCATCCCATGTTTGCGCGCAACAGGCATCAAGCGGCTCTCCAGGAGATATGCCTTATCCTGTGTCAGGACCAACCCGGATCTATCTTTGACGAGCTTACTCAAAAACTCGAAATCTTCGGGCTTCATCACACGCCTTTCGTCATTAGTCTAACCGTATAATTGGCAAGCTCATTAACGGGCTTGACCATACTGCACAATCCGGCAGTCGCAACGGCGCCTGGCATTCCCCAGACAACGCTCGACTCCTCATCCTGCGCAATAACCGTTCCACCTTTCTCGACAATGACTTTGCTCCCTTCAAGACCATCGGAGCCCATGCCGGTCAAGATCGTCACAAGCGCTCTTCCGCCGTAAAGCCGGGCAACACTACGAAGCATCGGATCGACCGCCGGTCGACAGAAGTTTTCCGGTGGGTTTTGGTTGAGAGAAACAACTTTTTTGCCCCCTTTATCAACGATTTCCATATGGTAATCGCCGGGCGCAACGATGATCAGCCCCTTCTCAAGAGCCATTCCATCGGTCGCCTCCTTCGCCTCCCACCCAGACATCCGTGTAATATGCTCGGCTAAAATGGTGGTGAAGGTCGCAGGCATATGTTGGGTGACAACCACAGGAACATTAATCCGTCCCTTCAAAGCCTTGAAATAACCGAATAAGGCTTGCGGCCCTCCGGTCGAACTGCCAACGGCCAACAACTCAGGAACGACAAGACCGGGTTGGCGCAGCTTAACCTCGCCAGGCCTGATATCGATGGGCTTGACCCGTGGGGCAGCCATCTTTGAGCGCGGAGAAATTCCCGGTCGAGGAGATGCATCCCCACTTTGGCGTCGGATACGACCAAAGGTTTTGGTTTTTTCAACAAGATCGCGCTTAAAGATATTCTGACCGCCGGTCATCTCCCTTGAGGAGGTCGGCTTCGGCACATAGTCGCAAGCGCCCAACTCCAAGGCCTTCATACTGATTTCCGCATTCCGCAGAGTCAGCGTCGATGCCATGATGACCTTGAGGTTTTTATCCTTCTCGATCAACTTGGGCAGAGCGGTTAAACCGTCCATCACCGGCATTTCAATATCGAGAATCACCAGCTCAACATCGTATTTATCAAGCGCGTTTACCGCGAGTTGGCCATTGCCGACCGACGCGACCACCTCGATATTGGGGTCTTCTTCGAGCATGCGCGATATCAAGCCGCGAACGACGGCTGAATCATCGACGACCATGACCCGATATGGATTTTTCCCCGCTGGGCTCGGCGTTCCAGGCGGCTGATTTTGCACGCTCACAACCAAGTTCGCTCCGATTTGGCAGTTTTAAAGCAGACCGACTTGCGAGAACTTGGCTTGAATGATCTCACTGTCGAAAGGCTTCATGATATATTCGTTAGCGCCAGCTTCGATCGCTTCTTGAATATGCTCGATATCGTTTTCCGTCGTACAGAAGACGACAATCGGCTTGTCTCCGCCATCGAGCTTCCGCAGTTCTCTTAGGAATTCAATGCCACTCATCACGGGCATGTTCCAATCCAAGAGGACGGCGTCCGGAAGACTGTTTACACAGGAATCCAGCGCTTCTTTACCATCCGCAGCTTCAGCAGTATCGAAACTCAACTCTTGAAGAATTTTTCGCGCAACCATGCGAATAACCTTAGAGTCATCGACGATTAGACAGGTTTTACGGTCACCCATTTGTAATCCAAGGCGTTTGTTGGTCCGATAGGGGTAATTGGAGGGTACCCCTGTAGAACCATGGTTGTAAATTCCAAAAGACGGCTCAAAAGTTGATTTCCGCCTTCTAGCTCATTGATCCGAAATCCAATCTCCCTGGCCCTCAGAACAACGCGACCATAATGCCGAAAAGGCTTTATTGGCAAGCCATTCCACTGCGTTTGAGGAGCAAATCTCGAAAATAAAAAAAGAGGGGAGAAAAACTCCCCTCCTAATTCTATTGTCAATCAGACTCTTTTTCAGCCTGATTGACGTGATAACTCAAAGTGTCGGCCAGGGTGGCAAGCAGTGCATCCCGGTCGAATTTTGCTACATAGTCGTTAAAGCCGACGGCACGCCCCCGCTCGAAATCGAGGTCGGTCGCATGGGACGACAAGGCGACAATCGGCACTTTAGCCCATTTGCCGCTGCTGCGAATATCTTTCGCCAGATCGAACCCGCTCATACCCGGCATTTCGATATCGCTGATAATGGCGTCGAATTCCTCCCCTTTTTCGCGCAGCGCCAAAGCATCCTCTGCGCTTTCCGCCGCCGTCACATGATAACCGGCAACCGAAAGCAACGGGGTCAGAAGATTGCGGAAGAACGGACTGTCATCAACCAGCAAAATCCGGCGGTCTCCACGAGACGAATTAAAGGCTTCCTGCTCGGCCCCGCCAAACCAGTCCGAGAACGCCTGAGTCAGAAAATAGCCGGTGTCGATCAATTCGGTCGCTTTGCCATGAATGATCGCACTGCCCAAGCGCCCGGGCTGGTCGGCCGCCAGTTCAATTTTCAGGTGATCCTCAACGATATCGGTGATCTCATCCACGACAAGTCCCATAGAACGGTCGTTATCGGTAAACACCAGCACCGGTTGCCGTCCCTCGGTTTTCCACTCATGCATGGGATCGATCGGCACCAAAGGCATCAACTGGCCGCGGTATTGCACCAACGGCTGATTGCCCGAATGCTCGACCGAGGCCAAATCAATTTCTTCCAGACGCGCAACCAGCCCCAAAGGCACGGCTTTCGGGTCGCCGGACCCAGCGCGGAAAATCAACATGCTGGTCAAGTCGTCGCGGGTCGCGGCCGCCCGGGCTTCGGCGCCGGCCATTTCGTCTTCCGAACCGCCAACAGTCAATTCGCCGGTCGAGGTGGCGATTCCATTGGGGTCGAGAATCATAATGACACTGCCGTCGCCAAGGATCGTGTTTCCCGAATAAACAGCAATATCACGCAGGATCGGCGCTACCGGCTTGACGACGATTTCTTCCGTATCGAAGACCCGGTCAACAATTATTCCGAAGCTATACGTGCCGACCTGAGTGACAACAATGAAGAGCTCCTCATCCAGGTGGCTCTTTTTCTCGCCGTCCAAATTCAGAAGATCGTAGAGAGAAACCAACGGCAGCAGACGGTTACGCAAACGCAGCACCGGCGCTTCGTTGATCATCTCTATAGCATGTTCGGAATTGGAAGAGGCGCGGACCAACTCAACCACGCTGATCTGCGGAATGGCGAACCGCTCTTCGGCGCATTCGATGATCAGGGCGGAAACGATGGCCAGAGTGAGCGGAATCTTAATGGTGAAGGTTGACCCCTTCCCCTCTTCCGACTTCAGCTCAATGGTGCCGCCAATTTTCTCGATATTGGTACGCACCACGTCCATACCGACGCCGCGACCGGAAACATTGGTCACCTTTTCGGCAGTCGAGAAACCGGCACGGAAAATAAATTGCTGAATCTGACGGTCCGACATCCCCTCCAGTTCGGCATCCGTCGCCAGGCCGTTGTCGAGGATTTTCTGACGAATGCGGTCCATGTTAAGGCCGCGCCCATCGTCTTGGATTTCAATAATAATATGGCCGCCTTCATGGAAAGCGCGCAGAGTAACAACCCCGGTTTCCGGTTTACCCGCATCAGCCCGTCCCTGCTGGTCCTCCAGGCCGTGGTCGGCCGAGTTGCGGACCATGTGGGTCAACGGGTCCTTGATCAACTCAAGTACCTGCCGGTCCAACTCGGTCTCCGCACCGATCATCTGGAGATCAATCTTCTTGCCCGATTCAACGGCCAGATCGCGCACAATGCGAGGCAACTTGGCCCAGGCGTTGCCGATTGGCTGCATTCGGGTTTTCATAACACCTTCCTGAAGATCGGAAGTGATATGGCTTAACCGCTGAAGAGGGACGACGAATTCACTATCGTCCCGCCCCCGAACCAATTGCAGAAGCTGGTTTCTCGTCAGCACCAACTCGGAAACCAAGGTCATCAAATTTTCCAGAAGCTCCACGTTAACCCGGATGGTCTGGGAGGCAACGGAAGATTCTTTGGGTTCGCGTTTGGCCGCCGGTTTCGATTCCGCTTTTTTGGCTGGCGGCGAAGCCGTCGCTGCCGGGGGCGACGCCTTGGCGGCCGGCACGCTAGCCTCGGTCGGCGCGGCACCTCCTTCGGCGCCGCGCTCGGCTTCCATTTCGGCACTGATCTGGGCTTCCGAAGCGGCCATAACACCCTGCGACTGGGCTGCCGCCACCTCATCAAGCAACTCGCTGGCAACCGGGAAACCATCCTCCGAAACCTGAGGACCGCTGGTCGAGGGACCCGTCTCTTCAGCCGCCATTTCAGCGTTCATTTTAGCATCCGAGGCCGCTTGGACACCTTGCGCCTGGGCTTCCGCCACCTCATCGAGCAATTCACTGGCGACGGGGAAACCGTCTTCCGACACCTGCGGACCACCAGAAGACGCCGGGGCTGCTGCGGCCGGGGCTGCTGCGGCAGGCGCTTCACCACGCGCCGGAATTTCACCGGAAGCTAAAACATTCAGTCGAGCGATAAGATCGGCGTCGTCGCCTTCAGGCTCCGCTTCGGTCTCTTCAAGGATGGAGAGTAAATCTTTAATGGTGTCGATACACTCAAGAATGAGGGTCACGGCTTCGGGTGTCACCTCAAGGGCGCCGTCGCGGAATCGACCGAGCACATTTTCCCCGGCGTGCGCCACTTTTTCAAGTCGGGGCAACCCAAGGAACCCGCAAGTCCCCTTGATGGTGTGAACGAGACGGAAAATATTACTCAGAATTTCCTGATTGTTGGGCTCCTGTTCAAATTTAACGAGCTCAACGTCAATTGTTGCGAGACTTTCGGACGTTTCAGTCAGAAATTCGACTAATAGATCATCCATTTTTTTATCTCCGTCCCTTTATTACCCAGCCATTCTGCAAGGCTTTAGACGTCCGGCCGACACCGCCCGGTCGCATCCCTCTGACTTTACAGTACGTTATTAAAGCAAAAAAAACCGAATCACTCAAAAAAAACCGTTAGAATTTAATCAATTAAATGAAGCCGATACGAAAGAACGGCCAAGGCTCAACCCATAACGGGCAAGAGGGAGGCTATTTCAATACGATCCGACTCTGATTGGCTGATTTCAATAGTCGTTCCCATATCTTCCGCCAAGCGGCAGACAAAGTAGGCCTGAACCGAGCGAGGCGTAAGGCTTTCAAGAGACACGCCGGGCGTCATGGCTTCCACCAAATCGTCTCTCACATGAACACCGCGCCCCTCCATTGCAACGGCCACCCCGATTCCTTCGGTGAGATTGGCCAAGCGCACGGTAAGAACGCCCGATGTCTGCACCGTATCGAGCGCCAGGAACAAAAGATTAAGCAGCAGACGCGCCGTATCCCGCCCTAAAGCTAGGTCTCCCGCCTCCATGGGCCAGTCGAGGGAAACCTTGCCGCCGCCGGTAAGCCCTTGCGCCAATTCGCGCACCCTCGAAAGGTCATCGGCCTCGCCGCCTCGCCCAAAAGCTGAACGAAAAAAAGTCAACTTGGCATTCAACTGCCCTGCGCTATTTTCCAACAACGACAAAGCATCGGCCTCCATGCCGCTATCCGTATCCTGCATGAACTCGACGCCTGTCTTGACCGCACTGGCGGGACTGATCAAATCGTGACACATCCTGGAACACAGCAGATGCGTGACCCTCATATCCATTTGAATGCTCATGGTTCCCGTTTCCCACCCTCAGTCATTAAATCTTCAAAATAACTCAACTCTTGTTTTACGCTCTCAGCGGCCTTGGCTTCCATTTTACGGTAGTGCTCGATAATCTCATAGGCGAGAGGCGTCACTTCAGCGCCGCCGCCCCCTCTGCCGCCAGTAACAGTTTTAATCAGGTCTTCCTTAAAACAGCGATTCATGGTGTCGATCAACAGCCAAGCCCGGCGGTACGACATGCCGAGTTCGCGCGCAGCACCCGAAATGGAGCCGGTACGTCCAACCGCTTCCAGCAGATCGACCTTGCCTGGCCCCAACGCCGTAGCGGAACCGATCAATACTCTTATTCTCGGATGAGTCTTACGCTCTGACATTTCATCCCCGCCGCAGGTGCCCTAAAATCAAATCCTTGTTTTTTCCTATCAAAAGGGCGATGAAGAGGCCATGTCAACACGAACCCGTCATATAAAGGTCGGCGGCGTGCTTTACACCCGCGACACCGGCAACCGGAGCTTGCTTTCCGACTTCGCCCGTGAACTGAAACAGCGCGGATGCAAAGTCGGCGGCGTCGTCCAGGAAGTCCTCAACGCCCCCGATGGTACCCGCGAAGGTGTCGACATCGTCGATATCCACAGCGGCGACCGCATTGCCATTTCGCGTCCTACCAACGAAAGCATGACTAGCGGGACCTGCACCCTAGACCGTGGCGCTTTGGCCGATTCGACTGCCCCCTTACGTGACGCGATTTCACGCAACGTCGATCTCATGATTGTCGAGAAATTCGGCGAACGGGAACAGGATGGCAGCGGGTTGGCGGATGAAATATTGGAAGCCGTGGCCCAGGGCATACCGACGCTGGTTTCAGTTCCGGCCGAAGCGCTGGAGGATTGGAACGCATTTTCGGGCGGCATGAGCGATCTCCTCCCATCAACCCCGGAGGCGCTCTGGCGTTGGTGGGGGCCGCAAAACATGCACCGCGAACTGGCTTACGGAGTTGAAGACGGACCGGTCGAGCGAATTGTCATCGGCCTCAACTGGACTCTCGTTCAGGGCCCCAATGGCGTCGGCTTGGCGCAAAGCCCACGCAAAGGCTCTCCTGGCTGCAACAGCCTGCCTGACAGCAGCGCGTTGGAGGGGAAAGGGTTAAAAGATTTGGCGCAGTTGGCGACCTCTTGGAATCCGTTTGAAACGGCCATCGGCATCGCCGCCATCAATGCCTTCACCAACTCTCCGGAGAAGATCGAAAAACTCAATCACTCCAGCGAAAACGGTCTCGACGTTTTTAAAGGCGTGGACGGCCCGGTTTCCATCGTTGGGCGGTTCCCCTATCTGGACGACCGCCTACCCGACGCCAATATCATTGAGCGCAAGCCCAAGGATGGCGAGTTCCCCGAGCACGCTTTCGGCGAACTGATCGGCAACGCGGAAGCTGCCATTATCACGTCATCGACTCTGATCGATCACAGCCTCGCCAACATCATGGCGGCGGCGCGCAATACGCGGGTCGCACTTGTCGGCCCCGGCGTTCCGCTAGACCCGGCTCTGCATAGCCATGGCATTGAAGTTCTTTCAGGCCTGCTGATCGAAGACGCCGATGGTGCCGCCCGCGCCGTCGCCGAAGGGGCGGGGGCAAAGAAACTGAAGAAATTTGGGCGGGAAATCACCCTCCGGGCACCAAACTAGACCTATACTCAAGAACGGCAAAAGCCCCCTGAAACGGGGGCTTTTCTCTGTCTAGAGTTCTAGTTTTTGACCTTTTCACAGGCGTTTGGTGCATTTCTTTTGCCGCCCCACATGGCGTCAGCTCCCAACTGACAAACCAGACGCTCCAGATTTTCTTCTTTCTTAGACATTATTTTCCTCCTTTGCTTGATTTAGCTTTCAGCCACCATGCTGCGCAACATCCAGGCCGTCTTTTCGTGAATCTGCATACGTTGGGTCAGAAGATCGGCCGTCGGTTCGTCGTTAGCCGCTTCGACAGCCGGGAAAATCGAGCGGGCGGTACGCACCACCGTTTCCTGGTCGGCCGCCAATTGACGGATCATTTCCTCGGCTTTTACATCGCCTTCGGCTTCGGAAACGCTGGTCAACTCGGCAAACTCCCTGTAACTGCCCGGTGCTTTTACGCCAAGAGCCCTGATCCGCTCGGCGATTTCATCCACTGCCGTCGAAAGCTCGGTATACTGCTGCTCGAACATTTGATGCAGGGTATTGAATTGTGGCCCGACGACATTCCAATGGAAGTTATGGGTTTTGAGATACAGCGTATAGCTATCCGCCAAAAGCTTCGCCAATCCTCCGGCAATGGCCTGCCGGTCGTCGTCTTTGATGCCAATGTTCAGTTCCATGGTTCCGCTCCTCTTTGACTGTTCGGTTGCCTGATCACTCCGGCGACCCATGTTGTTTTCTTGAGATAATCTTAGGCGAAACCAGAATCATCTGTACAATTGATTATTGCATATAAATTAATTGATTATTTCGATTAATAATCTTGTGCTTTTGGAGGGGTATTGAGAAAATTTTACCGACAGCATAGAGGGGGAAATTTCACCTACAGCCTCCTCGGCACAAATCAGATAATTTTGCAGTCTTCATCGAAGCCTGGGCGCGGGGCACGCTCAAAGAGCCCTGCGGGATCTCCATATCCAACATTGCAGAGAAAGTTGGCGTTGACGTTAAGGCCGGTAAAAAACTCCGCTTCGACCTTGGCCTTATCAAAACCCGACATGGGGCCGCAATCAAGGCCGACCGCCCGGCAGGCAAGCATAAAATAGGCCGCCTGGAGAGTGCCATTGCGAAAAGCCGTTTCGTCAATCAAAGCGGCGTTACCGGCAAACCATGAGCGGGCGTCCGTATGAGGAAACAATCGGGGAAGCCGCTCATAAAAGGTCATGTCATGACCGAATATCGCCGTCGCAGGGGCGGCCATGGTCTTTTCCCGGTTGCCGTCCATCAGGCAGGGCTCAAGCCGCGCCTTGGCATCTTGGGAAACAACAAAGACCACCCTCAACGGACAACAGTTGGCGCTGGTCGGCCCCCACTTAGCCCGATTCCACACTTTCTCCAAAAGGGATGGTGGAACCGGTCGATCCTGCCAAGCATTGTGTGTCCGTGCATCATCAAACAGCTGATTCAAGGCTTCATCGGTTAGCGACTTGACCATTATTGCCTCCCTTGCTTTTTCCTTCCAAATCATGGGGCTAGGAAAAAAAATTGTCCAGCTTCCGATTAATTTGACTGCGGTCAAGGAGTCTATATCAGCAAGTTCTTATAAACACATTCATCGGCGTCGGATGTCGTCCACCCCCTCCTCGCCTGTATCGCAACGACGATTTCGCCTTTGTGGATGGACGATCCCTCATCCGGCTCATGATATAACGCCGCTGTTTTTTGATTGCGGGCGCGCTCCTCCCCCCCACTTAGCGCCCAAATGATAAAAATAGCGGCGTTTTCTTTTGCTTTTTTGGGTTGATTAACTAAAAACAATACACCAAATACCTGAAATTATTTATTTTTCTCATATTTTAAGAAAATTATTTTCATTTTTCCTTAGCAGCCGTCCCGCTAAACCACATATTGAAATTGGGTGGATTAAGAGTATATATTTTTTACAAATCGTAAATTATTCTCGGTCCATCCGAGAACCAAATGACCAAAAATAGAAAATCAATTGCCTGCGGGGGCCCGGAATGTCCAATCAATCCGCTTTAGCTATGGCCAAAATGGCCAGCATCGGTGTCATCGGCGCTGCGGTCGCAAGTATTGTCGCTGCGGCTACGGTTGGAGGCATCGCCACCATCGTTTTAAATATCATTGTTGCAGCGATTGCCGTCTTCGCCATGTTAAGCGTTGGCAAGGCGCAAGGCCAGATCAACCATGCCGTCAAAGTCTGCCAAGAAGTCGACAACGGGGATTTCGAAGCTCGGATCGTTCTCAGCACGGCAGGCGGGGAAATCAAACAACTACATGAAACGCTCAACAACCTGATCGACCGTTGCGACGCTTTTATCCGGGAGGCCAGCACTTCCATGGAATACGTCGCCAACAACATGTACTTCCGAAAGATCATTGAAAAAGGGATGACCGGCTCGTTCCGCAATGGTGCCAAGACCACCAACAAGGCGGTCGAAAACATGCACCAGAAGATTGATGACTTTTCGGGTGTGGCGAATAATTTCGAAACGACGATTCACAAAATTGTCGATACCGTCGCTTCGGCGGCCACCGAATTGCACGCTTCAGCCCAGTCCATGTCCGGCACCGCCACCGCAACCAGCGAAAAAGCAACGGCCGTGGCTGCGGCGACGGAAGAAGCCTCCGTGAGCGTCCAAACGGTCGCCTCGGCTGCCGAAGAGCTTTCCAGTTCGATTGCTGAAATCAGCCGTCAAGCCGCTCAATCATCTACCAGCTCTCAAGCGGCGGTCGATGAAACGCTTGAAACCAACGAAAAAATCAAAGGCCTTTCGGAAGCGGCCAAAGAAATCGGCGAAGTGGTCAAACTAATCACCGACATTGCCGACCAAACCAACCTTCTTGCACTTAACGCCACCATTGAGGCGGCCCGAGCAGGCGATGCAGGCAAGGGCTTCGCAGTGGTCGCTTCCGAGGTTAAAAATCTCGCCAACCAAACGAGTAAAGCCACCGAGGAAATTTCCGAACGCATCGGGGCCATTCAATCCCATACCGATAACGCGGTGCATGCCATGGACGGCATCACCAAGACCATGTCGGGCATCAACGAATCAGCAACCTCCATCGCCTCGGCTGTGGAGCAACAGGGCGCAGCAACCAAAGAAATCGCCCAGAGCGTCGAGCAGGCCAGCACCGGCACCAATGAAGTGGCGACCCACATCGTCGATGTCACTTCAGGCGCAGGCGAAACCGGTCATGCCTCTGGCGAGGTTCTAACAGCTGCCGACGAATTGTCGAAGCAAGCAGAAACCCTGCGTAGCGAAGTCGGCACTTTCTTCGTCGCCATGCGCAAAGTGATTTAGGAGGGCTTGATCATGGCAAAACCGGATGTACACACCACGGGCAATGAACGTTTTTTCTCAGAAGACGAAATCATCGTCTCAAAGACCGACCTCAAAGGGAAAATCACCTACGCAAACCATCTCTTCTTCAGATTGGCCGACTATACCGAACAAGAATTGATCGGCGCGCCGCACAACACCATCCGCCATCCAGATATGCCGCGCTGTATATTTAAATTGCTTTGGGACACTCTTCAGGCGGGCAAAGAGATTTTCGCCTACGTGGTCAACCGCTCTAAGAACGGAGACCATTATTGGGTCTTCGCCCACGTCACCCCGAGCCACGACGCTTCCGGTAACATCGTCGGCTATCACTCCAACCGCCGCGTCCCCAACCGTGAAGTCCTGGAGGGAACAATCATCCCCCTCTACAAGCAGCTTCTGGCTGAAGAACAAAAGCACTCCAGCCCCAAGGACGGCATGGAAGCGTCTACGAAGATGCTGATGGATCTATGCAAGGAGAAAGGGCTGACCTACGAAGAACTAATGTTCGCTCTAGGTACCTAAAAATAAAGGTCAAATCGACGAAGAAAGGGCGGAGAAATTTCCGCCCTTTTTTATTCGAGATGCGCCAAAAGTTCTTCGGCTTTCTTGAAATCCTCAGGCCGGTTGGCATTGAAAAACGGATCTACCGGCTCAGCATCAAATTTTACATGAACGATCTTATAACGCGCCGTCCAGAGGTCGATTTTGCGCATGTCCTCTTCGATCATCGCCCGACGCAAATCGTCTTTGAGCGCCAACGGCCAAAGCCCAACCACCGGATGCGTGCGACCGTTGGACAGCGCACAGGCCATCTCACCGCCAAGGCGCTCCATTTCATTTTTCATGGACTGAACCAGATTTCCCGGCATGAAAGGAGCATCCGAAGGAACAGTCGCCAGCCACCGGGCCTGGGGCCTGTTTTCGGCCATCCATTCTAAGCCGGTCAGCACACCTGCCAACGGCCCGGCGTAGCCGTCGATAACGTCCGACACCACAGGGAGGCCATATTCAGAAAAACGTCCAGGATCGCCGTTGGCATTAAGCAAAAGCGTTTCGACCTGAGGTGAAATCGTATCGATGATTCGTTGAAGGACAGAGCGTCCACCCAGCGGCCTTAAAGCCTTGTCACCGCCACCCATGCGACGGGCCAAGCCGCCCGCCAGCAATAGTCCGACAATCTCATCGGCCTCTTGGTCCATTCGTTACGCCACCTTCTCCATCGAACACCACACGCTCGGCGCCCGAAAGCACCTGGAATCTCTTACCCTTTGCCCGACCAATAAGCGTCAGCCCGGCCTGACGGGCCAGATCGACACCCCAAGCGGTGAAGCCCGAGCGCGAAACCAGAACGGGAATGCCCATCTGCACGGTCTTGATGACCATTTCACTGGTCAGTCTTCCTGTGGTGTACAGGACCAACTCTCCGGCGTCCATCCCTCCATCCATTGCGCCTTCGAGAAACAGGTATCCAGCGATTTTATCAACGGCGTTGTGGCGACCGACATCTTCCATATAGAGCAAGACCTCCTGCCCCCGACAGAGGGCGCAGCCATGGATCGCCCCGGCTTTCAAATAAAGGCTCGGTGTCGTGTTGATTTCACCCAAAAGCCCCTGAAGGTCGGATGCGCGCAAGCCCGGCCCTTGAGATAGGTCAATCTCGTCAAACCGCTCCATCATATCGCCGAATACCGTTCCCTGAGCACAGCCCGAGGTAAGCGTTTTTTTCTTCAGCTTATCTTCGAAGTCGGTCTCATGGGCGGTGCGCACCACGACGGTATCGATATCGTCATCATACTCGACGGCCAGCACATGATCGCCGGGTTTCAGCATGTTCTGGTTCACCAGATAGCCAACCGCCAAATACTCGGGAAAGTCGCCGATGGTCATCATGGTGACGATTTCGCGGGAATTTAGAAACAGGGTCAACGGCCGTTCGGTAACGACCGAAACACTTAACGCCTCGCCGTTCTGATCGACCCCGTCGACTGCTTGGGTCAAGCGTGGGTCATGCGGATTGGGGCGAATGGTCTCGCGGTAGGTCTCCGCCATATCCTTTGGCGCCATAAAGCCTCTCCCGGCTATTTGTTTTCTTGCATATTGTTCGGTAACCGAACTATTTTCTGCAATATGGGGGTTTCCGCTGAAAAGCGCAAGACTTTCCGTTGTGTCAATTTTATCATATCGTACTCACCGCCCAATACAGGGCGATGATCAACTTGGGTCAGGACCCTAAAAACAGAGAGGCCACGTGAACGATATCTGGGCCGCCCTTGGGGCCGCTATAACCCTCATCACCAATGGTGACAGTGGTCTGCTGGAAATTGTCGCTCTTTCTTTGCGCGTCAGTCTCGGCGCAGTCGCCATATCAACGGTCATCGGCTTACCAGTCGGCGCGGCTTTGGCGCTGTTTCAGTTTCCAGGCCGAAAGAGCCTGATCATCCTGGTCAATGCCCTCATGGGCCTCCCCCCGGTGGTCGTCGGCCTGGTCGTCTACCTCTTTCTTTCGCGCTCCGGTCCGCTCGGCGTCTTCGGCTTGCTATTCACCCCAACGGCAATGGTAATCGCCCAAGTCATTCTCGTAACACCGATCATCGCCGCCCTGACCCGCCAAGTCGTCGATTCCCTATGGGAAGAATACGACGAACAACTCCGCTCTCTCGGCGCAACGGCAGGACAATCATTGCGCACCCTGCTTTGGGACGCCCGCTTCGCACTCACCACAGCAGTACTGGCGGGGTTCGGGCGGGCCAGCGCCGAAGTCGGCGCGGTGATGATCGTTGGCGGCAACATCGATCATGTGACGCGTGTCATGACCACAACCATCGCATTGGAAGTCAGCAAGGGCGATCTCCCTTTGGCTCTCGGCCTGGGCATCATCCTCGTCACCCTGTCGGTCGGGGTAAATGCAGCGGCTTCGATTCTTAAGGACGTTGCGCAACGGAGACAGGGCGCATGACCCACCAAGCCTCGATCCTCCCGCTTGAACTCAACAACATCTCCTTCAAGCCGGGACAAAAGAAACTACTCAAAGATATCAACCTGACCCTCGATGGCGAGCGCAGCACCATCATTCTTGGCCCCAACGGCGCAGGAAAAAGCCTCCTTCTGCGTATCTCCCACGGTCTATTGTTGCCCAGTGAAGGCAGCGTCGTCTGGAAAGGGGCTAATTGGGCCGACCCGAAACTCCATCAGGCCATGGTTTTCCAGCGTCCGGTGATGCTCCGCCGCTCTGTTCGCGCCAATATCGACTACGCCTTGAAACTTCATGGTGTCGCCAAACAAGACCGGGAACAACGGACAAGCGAAGCGGTCAAAATGATTGGGCTCAGCCGCCTGATTGATCAACCGGCCCGGCTTTTGTCGTTTGGCGAACAGCAACGCCTCGCCATCGCACGAGCCTGGGCGCTCCGCCCCCAGGTGCTTTTTCTTGACGAACCCACCGCCAGCTTGGACCCCTCGGCTACTCACTCCATTGAACAGGCTATCGAAGCGTTTAAAAGCGCCGGCACCAAGATCATCATGACGACCCACGATCTTGGCCAAGCAAAACGCCTAGCCGACGAAGTGCTGTTTCTCCACCGCGGCAGAATTCTCGAGCGTTCCGATGCCCCCGCTTTCTTCTCTAGGCCTCAGAACGATCTCGCCCAAGCCTTTCTAGAAGGGGATCTTCTTTGGTGGAAACGCAAAGAACCCGACCCACCGTCTGAGCGGCATCAAAGCCAGTAGAGCGAAAAAGCGTTATATTCGACGGAACATAATGCTTGATTCCGCGCCCCGAAAACCTTTAATGCAACATCATGCTTGATCCCTTCGGCCGCACCATTTCCTATCTCCGCGTTTCGGTCACCGATAAATGTGATTTCCGGTGTCAGTATTGCATGTCCGAAGACATGCAGTTCCTGCCGCGCGATGAAGTGCTTTCGCACGAAGAACTGGACCGGATCTGCTCGGCCTTTATCAGCCGGGGCGTAAAGAAAATCCGTATAACCGGCGGCGAGCCCTTGGTCCGCAATGGCATCATGTCGCTGTTTGAAAACCTCTCCCGCCACATCAAATCCGGAGCCCTCAACGAACTGACGCTGACCAGCAACGGCACCCAATTGCCTAAATTCGCTGAAAAACTTGTCGAATGCGGCGTGCGACGGATCAACATTTCACTCGACACGCTCGACCCGGACAAGTTTGCTGAGATTACCCGTTTCGGCGTGATCGAGAAAGTTTTCGACGGCATCAAGGCGGCCAAGGATGCGGGGCTCAAGATCAAGATCAACACGGTTGCTCTGCGCGGCTTCAACGATGGCGAGTTCGACCGCCTGCTTGAATGGTGCGGCAAGGAGGGGCTCGATCTTACCTTGATCGAAACCATGCCCTTGGGCGAAATCGGCGGCGACCGCTCTGACCAGTATCTACCTCTTGCCGAAGTCCGCAAAGACCTGGAAAAACGCTGGTCGCTCACCGATAGCAATCACGCCACAGGCGGCCCATCCAAATACGTCGAGATCGGTGAAACCGGACAAAAACTCGGCTTCATCACACCGCTGACCGAACACTTCTGTGAAACCTGCAACCGGGTCCGGTTGACCTGCACCGGTAGGCTTTACATGTGCCTCGGCCAGGATGACCATATCGACCTACGCGAAGCGGTGCGGGCTAGCGAATCGGACGAACCGCTGCTCAAGGCCATAGACAAAGCCATTGGACGCAAGCCCCAGGGCCACGAATTCGTTATCGACGAAAGCCACAAAGACCCGGCGCTCGCCCGTCACATGAGCGTCACCGGCGGATAAATCTGCGCCACGAGGCTCAGGTCAGGGTTTCACCCACTTTGACAGATCAGCCAAGGGACCTTCAGCAGCGGTTGTGACCGCCTCCTCCAAAGCCTGAAAAGCATCAATCAACCGCTTACCAGTATCTGTCAAACGTGCCCCGCCTCCGCTGGAACCACCGACCACAGTTTCGACAACAGGGGTTCCAAGCGCTTGATTGAGTGTTTCCAGGAGATACTGCGCGCGTCGGTAGTTCATGCCGCAAGCCCGCGCCGCCGCCGAAATCGATCCTTTTTTTTCAATTTCCAGCAACAGCCGAATTTTGCCCGCCCCCAAAGCATCGGTCCCGATGCGCACTTTGAAGCGTAGTTCCGGCTGCTCGACAGCTGTTTTCGTCTTACGTTTCACCATGCCCCCTCCTGGCAGGAAATTAACCCAGCCACCCTTAATCTTCAATCATCACAAAATTTTCGTTATGATATTTTTGACATATCGCCTACAGGCGACTAAGAATGTTCGCCACCCAAACATTTTTTTGACAGTAAGGTACTACGATTATGCAACTCGCCAAACGTCTCTTCGGGCTCATTGCACCCGCCTTGACCGCGCTGGTCCTTTTGGGCGGCGTCGCCCAAGCGGAAAACCCATTCATTACCGTTGCCTCGACCACCTCGACGGCCAACTCAGGCCTTTTTGAGGATATCCTCCCGCAATTCACCAAGACTTCCGGAGTTGATGTCCGCGTGGTTGCGGTCGGCACCGGTAAAGCCATCCGCCTAGCCCAGGCAGGCGATGCGGACGTCCTCTTCGTCCATCACCGCCCATCGGAAGAAAAGTTTGTTAAAGAAGGCTTCGGCGTGAAGCGCTTCGGTGTCATGGTCAACGACTTCGTCATCGTCGGCCCGAAAAACGACCCGGCAGGCGTCGCGGGTGAAAAAGACGTCGCCAAAGCCATCACCATGATCGCCAAAAACAAGTCTCCTTTCGTCTCGCGTGGAGACGACTCAGGGACGCATAAGCGTGAAAAATCGCTCTGGAAAGCCGCCAAAATCGATCCGGTCAAGGATTCCGGTAAGTGGTATCGTGAAACAGGTTCCGGCATGGGGGCGACGCTTAACACGGCAGCCGCCATGGGGGGCTACGCTTTGGCCGACCGGGGTACTTGGCTCAGCTTCAAGAACAAAGACAATCTTAAGGTAGTGAGTGAAGGCGACGCCCGCCTGATGAACCCCTACGGCGTTATCCTGGTCAACGCCAAGAAGCACCCACACGTCAAAACCGCCGAAGGACAGAAGTTTATCGATTGGCTGATTTCCAAAGACGGTCAGGCTGCTATTGGCGCCTTCAAAATCAATGGGGAAGTGCTGTTCAAGCCCAACGCAAACATGTAGTTAGTCCCCCATAAATGCAAAAAGGCCGGGCGATGCTCCGGCCTTTTTCATGTTTTGGCGACTTGGATTTTAGATACCCTGCCAGCTTTCCATCACCACCATGACGCCAAGCACGATGGTTGCCGTGCCAATGCCCCCCTGCAAACCACCGTTGGCCCAAGTCAACGCCCTGGCCGACCAAGTGAGCGGAATGGCAATTACCGCTGAAAGAGCGGCCATCCCGGCAACCGACCCTAAACCGAAGAGCAACACGTAACCGACGCCGAGAGGCGCGGAATCGACAGAGGTCGCAGTCAGGACGATCAGCGCCGCCGAGCCCGCCATGCCGTGCATCATGCCAACTAGCAACGAGCGAATGGGAATTTTTCTCTCGTGTCCGTGTTCGTGCTGCTCGGCATCGTGCGGGGCCGCTTGGCCTTTATGGGAGTGGGCGTGAAAATGAACCGTACCGTCATTGTGACGATGGCGGTGGAAATGGACCCGTTCACGGATCAGCAGATAGACCACATTAGCCCCTAGCCCGACCAACATGACGCCGACCAGAAGTTCGAGCCAGCTTGCCAAAGATTCTTTGATTGCAAGCCCTAAGCCGATGGCGCTCCCGGCAACCAGCATCAGGGTAACGGTGTGGCCGACACCCCAGACGGCGCCGTGAGTGACGATGGAGCGTACCGATTTCTGTCGAGCTGCGATGGAAGATACGGCCGCTACATGATCGGCCTCCAGGGCATGTTGCATCCCGATTAGCAACCCAAGCAACAAGATGCCCGCACCGCCTCCGGCCAAACTTTCAAACATATGTTGCTTTCTCCTTCGCCCCCTGCCGCGCCATACACGGCTCATCCCGCCTTATGACGGATTTATAATGGTGGCGCAAGTGAGCAGAAAAAGCAATTCACGGCTTATATCCGACCACCCCTCGCTTCAGTCCCGTTTGATCATCGCCTCACCAATTTCACCGAGAATTCGGCCTTGCAGGGAAAGCTCAAGGAAGCGGATATAGTCATCCTTGTCGGTAATGCATTTTTTGGCGTCTTTAATTACCTCCAGCGGCGATTCAGCGCTTAAACCGTAGCGACGGATCAGGCCCACCACCTCCTGGCTGATTCGGTTTAATTCATTCTGTATCTCGTTAAATCCCATTGCTTGCCCGCTCATAAAGGTCCCCTCGCATGCTGAAGTTTGGATTTTCATAAAACTCATGGTATCTTAAAAGTTAATAGAACGTTAACGACCCAGAAGGGCCGAGCTTTTTTAGAACGGATGATCGGGCAGAAGGCGCCGAATATGACGGTTTTGTCGACCATCGCCTTTGCCGATTTGGCGCGGGAACAGTTACGGTTCCAGATCGGCGGCTATAACGCCAGAGCACTCGCCGAAAAACATCAGGCGATTGCAGCCGGTGCCGATTCGGAAATCAACACCCTCAATCGCGAACTCGACCGCTGGACCCATGTCCGCGACGGACTGCAAGATGTTATTGACGAACTGAGCAGCACGGTGGGTCGCGCCCAAACCATTCGCAGCAAGCTCGAAGACTTAGTCAGCAAAACCTTCCTCGCCCAGTACGGCGATTCCATCAGCGAGGATTCCCACGCCGCCATCTTCGACGCCATTGTCAAGGCCATCAACTCAACGGCGGAACAACGGGGACATCTGACCAACCTGATTGGCGACGCCGCCGAAGCGGGTCTCAATTATGTCACCGACATTTATCAGGCAAAGGAAACGGTCGACGACACTTTCCTTGGGACCGACTATGTAATTGCCCAGGATGGCGGCGTTTACGAATGGCGGCGCGATACAGAATACGGCTATTTCCTCCGACAACACGAAGTGACCTCCGGCGCCGAAACCGGCGTCTTCACCACGATCACCGGCGGAGTACGGCTTGATTCTATATCGGGCAGCGACATCACCTTCACCATTGACTACGAAACCGACAACGCGACACAGTACTCCGGCACCATTACTACCCAGGGGCTTGGCATTCTCGACGCCTGGGCCTACGAAAACCTCACGACCTCAGCCGGTCGGACCCGCGCCTTCGACGACATCATCACCGCCAAAGGCATTGTCGATGGTGAAATTGCACGGCTCAAGGGCGAACTGGCTTCGGCACAGTACTTCAACAATAAGGCCCTCGTCCGTTCGGACGCCATTGACAACAAAGTCGACAATGCAACACGGGGCGCTTTGCTTGACTTACAGGAGGCCCAGACCGACGCCGAACGGCAACAGTTCATTTCAGACGCCATCATCGAAGGTAACCGGAATCTGCGCTATCGTTTCAAGCAACTTCTCCAATATGCCCCGCAAAATGCCGGAATAACCGAAGCCCTCGTCGATGTCCTGGCTTAACCGTTCTCCAATTCCATACCATTAAGTCTTGGCCTCAACCCGTTTTCTGACTAAAGAAAAGAGGCAAACAAAAAACGGGACCGGCAAATGTCGGCGAATAGGGAGATGACCGAGAACACGACCAAACCAGTTGGAACCGTGGGTATCCGGGAAGTGGCGCAAGAAGCGCTTCATCACTTGGATCAAGGAGTCAGCATCTACGATGCCGACCTCAATCTCACTTTGTTCAATGAACATTTCATCGAGCTTTTAGAATTTCCAAAAGAGATGGTCCGTCACGGAACCCGTTTCGAAGACCTGATCCGCTACAACGCCCGACGCGGCGAATACGGTCCCGGCGATGAGGACACGCAGGTGAAAGAACGGGTCGAAAAGGCTCGCAATCCAACCCACCATAGCTACCGCCGCACCCGTCCCGACGGAACGGTCATTCAGGTGGACGGCAACCCGCTGCCATCAGGCGGCTTTATCGCAACCTATACTGACATCACCGAGAAGGTTCGCGCCGAAGCCTTTCTTCGCAACATCGTCGAAGCCACGCCCGCCGGGTTTATCGTGACCCGCCAGAAAGACGGACGGATCGCCTTTGGCAACAACCGGGCAGCCGCCTTGCATGGCTATACACTCAACGAGTTGATCGCTTTGCGTGGGCGCGATCTCTATGCCGATCCCATGGAACGGCAGATTATGCTCGACCGTTGTCTTGCCGATGATGATGTGGAGAATATCGAGGCAACCCTCATCCGCAAGGACGGCAGCACCTTTCCCGGCCTGATCACCCTGCGGCTTTCCGAATTTCAGGGCACCCCCTGTTTCTTTGGCTGGATCATCGACGTCAGCCAACAGAAGGCAGCCTGGCAAGACGGGAGTGACAAGGATCAGAGAATGCCGACCGATATCAACCGGCTGCTGCTCAAAGTCGTCGAGGACACCCGACCCCGCTGGTCGCTGGTCGCCAATGTGACCGTCGAAACGGACAACGACCTACCCAAACTGGTTTGCAATCCGGAGGAATTGGGCAAAGCGCTGGAGGTCCTTCTGCTCAACAGCACAGATATGGCAGCGACAAAACATACAGGCGAAAACGGTATGGCGCGCATCCGCCTGACCGCACGAAATTATCAGGACGGGATGCGCATTACCGTCACCGACGACGGGGAGCCTTTAACCCCCGCGACCATGGGCAGCGTTTTGAAAGGCACCATGGGCCCCGGCGCCGAGCTCGATATCAGCGTCGATAAAATCATCAAGGAAATGCATAGCGGCGCCATCGCCACCGAGCATGGGGCTAACGGCAACACGGTTGTCCTCTTGATGCCGATGGGCTCCTGACTTCAGGCGAAAAAATCAGCCCTTTTTCTTGGCCTTGGCCCAGCTGTCCCGTAGAGCGACGGTCCGGTTGAATACCGGCAGGTCGGTCGTTGAATCACGATCCTTGCAGAAATATCCCAACCGCTCGAACTGAACCGTTCCGCCCACTTCGGTGTTTTTCAGTTCCGGCTCCAGATAGCAGGGTTTCAAGACCTTGAGCGATTCCGGATTGAGGTCGTCGAGATAATCGCCGTTTTCGCCCGGCTCTTCTTCCTTGAACAAATGGTCGTAAACACGCACTTCGGCCGGGACGGCATGGTCGGCCGAAACCCAGTGAAGAGTCGCCTTGACCTTACGTCCATCAGGCGAATCCCCGCCTTTGGTCGCCGGATCGTAGGTGCAACGCAACTCGATAATCTCGCCGTTTTCGTCCTTAACCACGTCAGTACAGGTCACATAGTAGGCGTAACGCAAACGGACTTCCCGGCCCGGAGCCAAGCGGAAGAATTTTTTAGGCGGCTCTTCCATGAAGTCGTCGCGCTCAATATAGAGCGTCCGCGAGAAGAGCACCTTGCGCATACCTGCCCCTTCATCCTCTGGATTGTTGACCGCGTCCAGCTCTTCACTTTGCCCCTCGGGATAGTTCTCAATCACCACCTTCAAGGGGTTGAGCACGGCCATGCGACGCTCGGCGCGCTTATTGAGGATTTCACGTGTACAGAAATCCAGATAAGACATTTCCACGACGCCATCCGACTTGGTCACGCCAATCCGCCGGGCGAACTCGCGCAACGCTTCCGGCGGCACGCCCCGGCGGCGAATACCCGAAACCGTCGGCATGCGCGGATCGTCCCAGCCCTTGACGTGCTTTTCGCTCACCAATTGGATCAGCTTACGCTTTGAAAGCACGGTGTAGGTCAGGTTTAGCCGCCCAAACTCGTACTGGCGGGGCTTTGCGGGCACCGGCAGGTTTTCGATAAACCAGTCATAAAGCGGACGATGGTCGGCAAATTCCAAAGTACAGACCGAGTGAGTAATCCCTTCGATCGCGTCCGACTGACCGTGGGCGAAGTCGTAGTTGGGATAGATATGCCAGGTGTCCCCGGTGCGTGGATGGACGGCATGCAGAATTCGATACATCACCGGGTCGCGCATATTGATATTTCCTGAGGCCATATCGATTTTGGCGCGCAGCACCCGCGAACCTTCAGCGAATTCTCCGCTCCGCATCCGACGGAACAGGTCGAGGTTTTCTTCGACGCTCCGATCACGATAAGGGCTTGCTTTACCCGGCTCAGTTAGTGTCCCCCGGTATTCGCGCATCTGCTCGGCGTTCAGGTCGCAGACATAGGCCTTGCCCTGCTCAATCAGGTATTCAGCCCATTTATAAAGCTGTTCGAAGTAATCAGAGGCATAAAACAGGTTTTCACCCCAATCGAAGCCCAACCATCGCACATCTTCCTTGATCGCCTCGATATACTCCATCTCTTCTTTGGCTGGGTTGGTGTCGTCCATACGAAGATGACATTTACCGCCGAACTCTTCGGCCAATGAGAAATTCAAACAGATAGACTTGGCGTGACCGATATGCAGGTAGCCGTTGGGCTCCGGAGGAAAACGCGTCACCACCGTTTGCGTTCGCCCGGCCTCCAGATCGTCGCGCACGATGGTGCGAATGAAATCGATAGGGCCTTCTTCTTCGTTTTTTTCTACGGCGTCGCTCATGGTCGGCTCACTTGAGAATTGAAGAGATACGTTTTGTTCCGCCCTGTCTTACCCATTGCGACGCAGGCGTCAAGCCATTCGGCGCCAAAAGCCGCTCAATGGAGTGAAGAGCGTTGTTTTTAGAGGATACAGGCCATGGTATTGGGCGGCACTTTAGGGAAACGATAACCGTCCCTCGTCCGCTCCCCTCTGACCAAATGCACCGACCGCACAAAACTGTTTCTAACAAAGCGACGCAATTCTTCCAAAGCGGCTTGTTCGGCACGTGCTTCGGCCTTTTCCACCCCTCCTCGGCTCGCTCCGCGCATAAGCTCCTGGACACGCTCAACCACATGCGGCGCATAGCGACACACCTCATCGGATTTTTTAAAGTCCGCAATAACGATACGGATCGAATAGCGGATCGTCTCTTTCCCCATAGAGGATGAGGAAACCGTCTGGATGGCGACAGGTTCGATTCTCAACATTCGCCCCCCCTGCTCTTCGCTACCAGCCAAAAACCGGGGCACAAAATAAAGGACGCAGCCGATAACCAAAGCGACAATGCCTCCTGCCAGGAGGGCATCTTTCACTCTATTTCTCGGTCGAGGCCTACGGACCATCTGTTTTGGTTGCCTTTTAGGGAATGTATCGGTGTAAGTATTAGGCCTAGCACCTCCATTCCCGAGAGGCAACAGCCCCAAATGGGCCGACACAGAAAAGCATGATAGAAGAGCAGGGCGCGAAATTTCTTCCCTCAGAAAGCAAACTCGAACTTTCAAAGCGGCTGTTTTTTTAAATTTTCAGCCTCTCTTTCACACCCCGCCAAGAACAAATTCTACGACGCAAAATTGCATACGTAAAATGCCTATCGCATACAGTATTTGCTCAACGTCCCATCAACCTATGCTGGATGCCCAATCATGGTTGAGCAACCCTCAATTCAAAGATAAAGTCGCCCGCAATTCATGCCAAACTTGGGAGAGGGGCATTGGCAGAACAAAAACTTTCAGCTCGGGTCTATCGCGAGTTGATAACCCGCATTCTTGATGGTCGGTTATCGAGCGGCAGCTCCGTTAGCGAGCTTGCTTTGTCACGCGAACTGGGGGTTAGTCGAACCCCGGTTCATGTCGCCGTGCGCGATCTGATGAAAGACGGCCTGATCACCCAGGAAGGCAACAAACGCCCTCTCGTCGCCCGATTCGACCGCGATTTCGTCGCCAACCTCTTCGATATGCGTTTACTGCTGGAAATAGAGGCGGCCCGGCTGGCCGCCCAGCGGATTGACCGGATAACTCTACAGGAACTCCGCCAAGGCCTAAAAAAGCTCGACGAAGACGTTCCCGCCGAAAAACTCTACCGTCGCTGGGCCGACTACGACATTCATTTTCACAAAACACTTGCTTGGGCTAGCGGCAATACGTTGCTTTGCCAAGATATCATCCGCTATCAAACCGTCCATCAAGTCCTGATCCGCCGTTTTATCGGCCCGGAGTTCCGGCAAGGCTACAAAGAACATCAGGGTATTCTGGATGCGCTCGATTGGCGCAACAGCGACGAAGCAGGCCAACGCATGGCCGACCATATCAATGAATGGAAAACCTTCTTCTGCCAAAGAATCGCGGAAGAACAGGAGCGACGGCGCCAATAAGAAGAAAAAAGGGCCCCAGTTCAGGACCCTTTTCTTTTTGGCTGGGGTGGCAGGATTCGAACCTGCGCATGACGGAATCAGAATCCGTTGCCTTACCGCTTGGCGACACCCCATCAATTAGCGCTGTGGGCGACGATATAGCGCAGGGAATTCGCTGCGCCAAGTCAAAAAACTTTACCCAACACCTTCCTTTCACGCTTATTTTTGTCACATCCTTGTAAATCGGGTATCTATAGACGAAAGCCTCGGCAATAAAGAGGCGCAGGATAAGGATGGAAGGACGATAGCCGAGACATGGGGCGCAACGGACGACATTGGGGGCGGAGGCAAGCCCACGGCGGCAGGCACAAGCCTACTTTCGCCGCCATTGATCTCGGCACTCACAATTGCCGGATGCTTATCGCCGTGCCAACCCGAAGCGGCTTCAAGGTGATTGATTCGTTTTCCCGCACGGTACGACTGGGTGAAGATGTTACCGAGAGCGGCAACCTTTGCGAAGTCGCTGTCGAGCGCACCTTGGAAGCCCTGTCCATCTGTGCGGAAAAAATGCGCGGCCACAAAGTTCGCGCCACCCGCAACGTCGCCACCGCAGCCTGCCGAAGCGCTGCCAATTGCGCAGGCTTTCTCGAAAAAGTATCCAGCCAAACCGGATTGGACATGGAAATCATCCCGCCTGAGGAAGAGGCCCGCCTCACTCTGGCTGGCTGTGCTCCCTTGCTTGATGAGAAACCGTCCAATGCGATCGTTTTCGATATCGGCGGAGGCAGCACCGAGGTCGCCTGGGTCGATTTAAGTAACCCGACAAGTCCCAGAGTTCGCGACGTCATGTCCCTTTGCGAGGGCGTCGTTACCTTCTGCGAAAAATATGGCGGCGACCGGATCGCTCCGGAGACCTACCGGACGATGACGGAAGAAATCAAAAAACAGTTCGTCTCTTTCGAAGAGAAAAACCGGATCGGCGAACTGATCGCCAAGGGACAAGTCCAAATGCTCGGCACATCGGGCACGGTAACCACTCTCGGCGCATCGTACCTTGAGCTTCCTTTCTACACCCGCTCCAAGGTTGATGGCCTTTCCATGTCTTTCGAAGACGTGGTCAGGGTCAGCCATCTGCTGGCCGACACCGATTTTGAAACCCGCGCAGCCAATCCCTGCATCGGCCATAGCCGTGCCGATCTTGTGGTACCGGGCTGCGCCATCCTTGAGGCGGTCTGCGAAACTTGGCCGGTTGGCACCCTGCGCATCGCCGACCGCGGAATCCGCGAAGGCATTATCAACGAACTGATCCGGGCCAACTGGAAACACCGCCCACCCCAACATCACAAACCATCGAAACAGGCAGTCGGCTAATGGCGGCAAAAGGTGGAAAAGGGGGACGCGGCGCACAGGGCGGCCGCAAAGGAAGCGGCTCGCGAAATCTTCACATCAAGGTTAAGACCGCGCGCGGCCGCAAGCTCTCTTCAACACGGTGGCTACAGCGTCAACTGAACGATCCCTATGTTTTGGAAGCCAAGAAACTCGGCTACCGCTCACGAGCAGCCTTCAAACTGGTCGAGCTCGACGAAAAGTTCCAGTTCCTGAAAAAAGGCAAACGAGTTCTCGATCTCGGCGCGGCTCCCGGCGGCTGGACTCAGGTGGTGGTAGAGAAAGTCGGCGCGACCGATGAGGACGAAACCCAGGTGGTCGGCCTCGATATTGCTGAGATGGAGCCCCTACCCGGCGCTAGAATTATCCATATGGACTTCATGGATCCGGACGCCCCCGACAGGCTAAAAGAAGCCTTAGGCGGCCCCGTAGATGTCGTGCTTTCGGATATGGCCGCACCGGCGACAGGGCATCAGCAGACCGATCATTTGCGGATCATGGGCCTCGTCGAAGCAGCGCTCGAATTCGCCTATGAAGTGCTTGCTCCCGAGGGGGTCTTTGTCGCCAAGGTTTTTAAGGGCGGCACCGAGAATGCCCTCCTCGCCGAGATGAAACGACGGTTCAAAGTGGTCAAACACGCGAAACCCCCGGCCAGCCGCCCGGATTCGGCTGAATCCTACGTCGTCGCCACCGGCTTTAAAGGTTAGGAAGACACCACAGCCTGCATGCAAATTGAGAATCCTCGGATTCGGCTCACATTCCTATGGAAGTGACGCCAAAACTGTGTATATAAAACGCGCCAAATCCGTTTTGAGAGACCCGGAAAAAATCCTTTGCCAGGACCGGGGAAGAGGAGGTGGCATGGAAATTCTTGAGGCCCTGACCTTCGACGACGTTTTACTGCTCCCAGCAGAATCGAACGTTCTTCCCGCCCAGGCCGATACGCGAACATCTTTGACCCGCGAGATCGAACTGAACATTCCGCTCGTTTCGGCTGCCATGGATACCGTGACCGAGGCTAATTTAGCCATCGCCATGGCTCAAGCTGGCGGAATCGGGGTGATTCACAAAAATCTCTCTATCGAGGAGCAAGCCGCCGAGGTCCGCAAAGTCAAAAAATTCGAATCCGGCATGGTGGTTGATCCCCTGGCCGTCCATCCGGACGACACCCTGGGCGACGTTGTCGCCATTATGGAACAAAACCATTTCTCCGGGTTCCCGGTGGTCGAGCGAAATAGCGGCAAGCTGGTCGGCATCATCACCAATCGCGACATGCGCTTCGCGCAAAACCCCCGCCAGCCCGTTGCTGAGCTGATGACCAAAGAAAACCTGGTTACCGTCAAGGAAGGGGTTAGCCGAGAGGAAGCCAAGAAGGTTCTTCATCATAACCGCATCGAAAAACTCCTGGTGGTCGACGACGCCGAACGCTGCATCGGGCTGATTACGGTCAACGACTTGATCAAGGAAGAAAAATATCCCCTGGCCTGTAAGGACAGCCAGGGACGCCTGCGCACGGCAGCCGCAACCAGCGTCGGTTCGGACGGCATCACCCGTGCCGAAGCGCTGATCGCTATGGGCGTCGACGTGTTGGTGGTCGATACAGCCCACGGCCATTCGGCGGGTGTCATCAAAGCGGTGAGAGAGATCAAGAAACAGTCCAACGAAACCCAGATCATCGCCGGCAACATCGCCACCGAAGACGCCGCAAAAGCACTGATTGAGGCAGGGGCCGACGCTATCAAGGTAGGTATTGGCCCGGGCAGCATCTGCACCACCCGCATGGTCGCAGGCGTCGGCGTGCCTCAGTTCACCGCCATCACCGAATGCATGAAGGCCGCAGGAAAAGCCGGCGTTCCGCTGATTGCCGATGGCGGCATCAAATTCTCTGGCGACGTGGCAAAGGCCATTGCTGCAGGGGCCAGCTCAGTCATGGTCGGCTCGCTGTTGGCAGGCACCGAAGAAGCACCGGGTGAGGTTTTCCTGTTCCAGGGCCGGTCCTACAAGTCTTACCGAGGCATGGGCTCTCAGGGGGCCATGTCCCGCGGTTCAGCAGACCGCTACTTCCAGGAAGAGGTTACCGACAACCAGAAATTCGTTCCCGAAGGCGTTGAGGGCCGTGTGCCCTACAAAGGCCCGGCAGGCGCGGTTATTCACCAACTGGTCGGAGGCCTTAAATCTTCCATGGGCTATACGGGCAGCGCAACGATCAACGACATGCGCACCAAGTGCAAATTCTGCCGCATCACCAATGCGGGACTGCGCGAAAGCCATGTTCACGATGTGACCATCACCAAGGAAGCGCCTAATTATCGCGGTGGGGCATAAATTTTTAAACGCATATTTTTACCGGGGTGGGCGAAGATATGCGTGAATTATGGTGGTAATAAATTCCCCACGTTCTTATCTAGGGGGGAGATAGGATGGAGGCCATTGTAGTCTCATGACGCCTGGAGCACGAATTCAGACGTCTATCGATCTGTTCACCAAAGCCGATGAAACGGCCATGCCGTTCGATTATTTGGTAAACGGCTTTTTCCGGGGCAAGCGATACGTTGGTTCCAAAGACCGCCGAAGCATTTCGGAGCGGATCTATGGTATCCAAAGACGCCGCGCGCGACTCGACTGGTGGATCGATAGACATCTCTCATTGTCGATAACTGGTGAACTCAGGGCTCGCGCCCGGTTGATCGCCGATGTAATACTGGTTGACGGTGAAACCGTTGAAACGGTTGGTGCGCTGTTCAGTGGCGGCCGTCATTGTCCACCAGAAATGAACGGCGAAGAGACTGAACTCGCCCATGCCCTGGAAGGCAAACAGCTCGACCATGGCGATATGCCTCCCTGGGTCGCCCTCGAATATCCCCAATGGCTTCACGAATCACTTGAGGACGTCTGGGGCAACGGCCTCGCACACCAAATGGGCGCTTTCAACCAACCGGCTCCTCTTGATTTGCGTGTCAACACGCTCAAAACGAACCGCCAAGGGGCCAAGGAAGCCCTCTTGAGAGAGGGCATCGAAAGTGAAGAAACATCTTTTTCGCCACTCGGTCTAAGAGTCCATCGCCGCCTGCGCCTGGGAGGCATCAGCGCTTTCCGCGACGGTTTGATAGAAGTGCAGGACGAAGGATCGCAGATCGCCGCCCAACTGGCCGATGTAAAACCGGGCATGACCGTCATCGACTACTGTGCGGGTGGAGGCGGCAAGAGCCTCGCCATGGGCGCCGCTTTGGCGGGAAAAGGATCACTTTTTGCCTGCGATATATCGGCAAAACGCTTGAGCCAACTCGAAAGCCGCGCCAAGAGAGCCGGAATAAGAGACACCAGGATTATCGACCTGTCATCGAAGGGCGCGGCGAAAGCCCTGCCGGGGAATGCCGACCGGTTGATGGTCGACGCCCCCTGCTCGGGCACTGGCACCTGGCGGCGCAATCCGGATGCCAAATGGCGTCTCGACGCCGATACCCTGAGCCGACATACGGAACGTCAGGCCAATATTCTCGAACAAGCCGCCTCTTTTGTAAAACCGGGTGGTCGTATGATCTACGTCACCTGCTCGGTCTTACCCGAGGAAAACGAAAACCAAGTAGATCGCTTCCTTTCCAACAACAACGATTACGCCCCTCTCCCGGTCACCAGCGTCTGGAACGACGTTTTCCCAGCCTCCTGTCCGACCAATGGGGACTACCTCCGTCTGACACCCGCAGATCACAAAACGGATGGGTTCTTCTGCGCCATCCTTGAAAGAAAAGCCTAAAAACCCCATATGCGCGCTTGATTTTCGGGGGCTGGACCGTCACCATGCAGCCTCGTTCCCAGGGGTGCCCGCACCAATATTGACCGGGCTGAGATCTGGCCATCGCCAGGAACCCTTTGAACCTGAACCGGGTTATACCGGCGGAGGGACAGGAACCAGCCCTAAAAGCGCTTCCTCCTCCGGCCACTTCACGACCAGCAAGGACGACACGCGCAATGACCATGAAAACCACCACCGACGTCAAGGCCCTCACCGTCACTACCGGCGCCATAGCGGGATCTCGCAAAACCTACGTGGCGAGCGACCGGTACAAAGACGTCAAGGTGCCACTGCGCGAAATTTCCCTCCACCCCACGGCAGAAGAACCGCCCTTGGTGGTCTACGACTGCTCGGGTCCCTATACCGATGAAACGGTGGATATCGACATCACTAAAGGACTTGAAGCACTACGTAAGGACTGGATTGAAATACGCGGTGACGTAGAACCTTACGACGGACGCACCATGAAACCGGAAGACAACGGTCGCCAAGAGTTGGGCGAAGAAGCGGTCGATCCTTTTGCCCGAGGCGACCAAAAACCGCTCCGCGCCAAAGACGGTGCGGCGGTCAGCCAGTTGGCCTACGCCAAGCGGGGAATCGTCACCCCGGAAATGGAATTTGTCGCCATCCGTGAAAACGAGGGCCGCAAGGCGGCTCTGGAGAAAGCCCGAGACGGCGAAGACTTCGGAGCCAGCATTCCCGACTTCGTTACCGGCGAGTTCGTCCGCGACGAGATTGCCCGCGGCCGCGCTGTCCTGCCCGCTAACATCAACCATCCCGAATGCGAACCGATGATCATCGGCCGGAACTTCCTCACTAAAATCAACGCCAACATCGGCAACTCGGCCATTTGCTCCTCGGTTGCCGAAGAGGTGGAAAAAATGGTCTGGGCCATCCGCTGGGGTGGCGACACGGTGATGGACCTTTCCACCGGCAAGGACATCCACAACATCCGTGAATGGATCATCCGCAACGCTCCTGTGCCCATCGGCACCGTTCCGATCTATCAAGCGCTTGAAAAGGTTAGCGGAATCGCCGAAGACCTGACTTGGGAAATGTTCCGCGACACCCTCATCGAACAGGCCGAACAGGGTGTGGACTACTGGACCATCCATGCCGGGTTGCTGCTTTCTCACGTTCCCATGACCGCCAAGCGCGTCACCGGTATCGTGTCACGCGGCGGCTCGATCATGGCCAAATGGTGCCTGGCACATCATGAGGAAAGCTTCCTCTACACGCACTTCCAGGATATCTGCGACATCGCCAAGCAATACGATGTCGGCCTGTCGTTGGGCGACGGCCTGCGCCCCGGCTCTATTGCCGATGCAAACGATGAAGCCCAGTTCGCCGAACTGCGCACCTTGGGCGAATTGCAGAAAATCTGCTTTGCCAACGACGTTCAGTGCTTCATTGAAGGCCCTGGTCATGTGCCCATGCACAAGATCAAGGAAAACATGGAGCTTCAACTCGAAGTCTGTGGCGAAGCGCCGTTTTATACCTTGGGCCCGTTGGTCACCGACATTGCGCCGGGCTACGACCACATCACCAGCGCCATCGGGGCGGCGATGATCGGCTGGTACGGCACGGCCATGCTCTGCTATGTCACGCCCAAGGAACATTTGGGCCTGCCCAATCGCGACGACGTCAAGGAAGGCGTGGTCACCTACAAACTGGCAGCCCACGCCGCCGATCTGGCCAAAGGCCATCCAGGGGCGCAGTTGCGCGACGACGCCATGAGCCGGGCGCGGTTCTCCTTCCGCTGGGAAGATCAGTTCCACATCGGCCTCGACCCGGACAAAGCGCTCGCCTTCCACGACGAAACCTTGCCCGCCGAAGGGGCCAAACTGGCCCACTTCTGTTCCATGTGCGGCCCCAAATTCTGCTCCATGAAAATCAGTCAAGAAGTGCGTGATTTCGCCGAGCAGAAAGAAGCCCAGAAACACGGCATGGAAGAAATGAGCGAGAAGTTCAAAGAAGCAGGCTCCAAGATTTACCAAAACACCGGAAAAACGGAAGCGGCCGAATAGGGAAAACAGACTAAACCCTTGCTTTTGAAACCCTTTTCACGGTAGCCTCGTATGAATTAAGAAGAAATTCACTATCTTATAAAAAAAGCAAAAATGAAGTCGCTTCTTGGAACGTGGAAAGGGGACGGTGGCAGTGAAAGTCTCAACCAAATTACCGATCACAATCGTCGGGCTGGCAGTCTTGACTGCTTTAATCGTCGGCGTGATGGCCTTTATCGAGTCAGAAGGCGCTCTCGAACACGAAGCCTTCGCCAAACTTGAAGCGGTTCAGGAATCGCGCATTCATGAACTGGAAGGCCTTCTCGATACCATCAGCACCGATATCATGGTGGTTGCCGAAAACCACATGGCCATTGAGGCTTTAGAAGAGATCGAGACCGCCTGGGCTGAGATTAAAGATAGCGGCCAGGACCCGACAACGGTCCTTCAAAAGGAATACATCGCCGATAACCCCAATCCCTCGGGCGAAAAACACAAGCTCGATAAAGGGGTCGGCGACCTTTCCTACAACGCCGTTCACGCCAAGTATCACGGCTGGTTCCGTGAATTGATGGAAGGTCATCGATACTATGACGTCTTCCTGATCGACGACGACGGCAACGTCGTCTACAGCGTCTACAAGGAAGCCGATTTCGGTACCAACCTCAAAGACGGCAAATGGAAGAACACCGACCTCGCTAAAGTCTGGCGGATGGTTCAAAACAACTTTAGGCGGGACTATGTCGCCTTCACCGATTTTGCTCCTTATGCGCCAAGCAACGGCGCACCGGCCAGCTTTATGGCCTCGCCGATTTTCGATATGGAAGGCGAAAAGCACGGCACGCTGATCTATCAAATGCCGGTGGAACGCATGAACAAGATCATGCAAAACCCGGCGGGCATGGGCCGGACGGGGCAGTCTTATATCGTCGGTATCGACAAGTTGATGCGCAGCGATTCGCGCTTCCACAAAGAAGGTGAGCAAAGCTCCATTCTTCGGCAAAAGGTCGACACCGAGCACGTCAACAAAGCGTTTAACGGCGAAGACGGTGTCATGGTCTCCACCAGCTATCGCGGCAACGAAGTGCTCGCCGCCTACGGTCCCTTGGAATTTCTCGGGGTTAAATGGGCCGTCGTAGCCGAAATCGCCATGGAGGAGATCGACGAGCCGGTGAATGCCATGTTGATTGACCTGATTATTGTCGTGGTCATAATCGGCGTCCTGATCACCATTGCCGGGGTGCTGTTTGCCCGCGCCATTTCCAAACCGATTACGGGGATGGTCGATTCCATGGGTAGCTTGGCCGACGGCAATCTTCAGGTTGAAATTCCGGCGCAGGACCGCACCGACGAAATCGGCGCCATGTCGAAGGCCGTTCAGGTGTTTAAAGATAACGCCATCCGCACCAAAAAACTGGAAGAAGAGGCTGAAGAACAGAAGAAGCGGGCCGAAGAAGAAAAACGCGCCCTGATGCACAAGATGGCCGACGACTTCGAAGACAGTGTCGGCGGCGTCGTACAGACCGTTTCTTCCGCCTCTACGGAGATGAACTCCACCGCCCAAAGCATGGCTTCCATTGCCGAAGAAACCAGTGCCCAGGCAACCACCGTGGCAGCAGCCTCCGAGCAGGCGACTGCGAATGTTCAGACCGTGGCGGCAGCAGCCGAGGAGTTGTCAAACTCGATCAGCGAAATTAGTCGTCAGGTTGCCGATTCCTCTGACGTTGCCAAGAAGGCCGTCGATAAAGCAACCCGCAGCCACGATATGATTCAAGGATTGGTCGGAGCTTCCCAGAAGATCGGCGAGGTGGTCTCCCTGATCACCGATATCGCCGACCAGACCAACCTGCTGGCGCTCAATGCAACCATCGAAGCGGCACGAGCGGGCGATGCTGGCAAGGGTTTTGCCGTGGTCGCTTCGGAGGTCAAAAACCTAGCCAACCAAACGGCCAAGGCGACTGAGGAAATCAGCAATCAAATTGGCTCCGTCCAGGGCGCAACCGAAGAATCGGCAACTACGATTGAAGAAGTGGTCGAGGTTATCGGCAAGATGGACGAAATCGCCTCGGCCATCGCCGCAGCCGTCGAAGAACAAGGGGCAGCCACCCAGGAGATCGCTCGAAACGTCGAACAGGCGGCCATTGGCACCCAGGACGTCTCGTCTAACATTCAAGGCGTTACGCAAGCCGCCGGAGAGGCCGGGGCTGCTTCCAGCCAAGTTCTCGAAACCTCCAAGGAATTATCGCAGAACTCCACCACCCTCAAAGTTGAAGTGGACAAATTCCTTGACCAGATTAGAGGTGGCTAACCGGTCGATCCTTCGATTTTTTGAAAGCCCCGCCTCCAAAAGGAACGCGGGGCTTTCTTTTTCACCTTAGCCATCCCTAAACTGCTTGATGGAAAGCCTACCCCTCGACCTTCTCGCCCTTCTCTTCGCCATCGGCTTGGCGGGTGGATTTGTCGATTCCATCGCCGGAGGTGGTGGCCTGCTTTCAGTACCGGCCCTAATGGCGACCGGCCTCAATCCCGTTCAAGTGCTCGCAACCAATAAAGCCCAGGCGGTCTTTGGCTCATTTACCGCGACCCTCAACTATGCCCGCAAAGGTCATGTGAACCTCGCCGACATGAAGCTGGCTATCGCCTTCACATTCGTTGGGGCGGCCGCCGGGACCGTGCTGGTTCAGATACTAGATGCGGATATGATGACCCAAATCATCCCTTTCTTACTGATTGGAGCGGCCGCCTACTTTCTCTTCGGCCCCCGCATCGGCGAAATCGACGGCCACCATCTGATAGAGGCAACCCCTTTCTATCTGATCTTTGGCCTATCTCTCGGCTTCTATGACGGCTTCTTTGGCCCAGGGACAGGGTCATTCTGGGCGGTGGCCTTCGTCGCCCTGCTCGGCTTCAATATGCTGAAAGCCACAGCGCACACCAAAGTGGTCAATTTCACCAGCAACTTCGCTTCCCTGCTGTTCTTCGCCTTTGCCGGACATGTGATCTGGAGCTACGCACTGGTTATGGCGCTCGGCCAATTGATTGGCGCAAGGCTCGGCTCGTCACTTGCCATGACCCACGGCACGAAACTCATCCGCCCGCTTTTGGTTGTGGTTTCCTTGGCCATGACGACCAAAGTCATATGGGACGACCCGGACAACGTGATACACAGGCTGCTCATTGACCTGTTGTAGGAAACGTGGCGACACCATGAAGTTGGCAATCTGCATACTCACCTTGGGCTTGGCTCTTGCGCCTTTAAGCGCCAAAGCGGCAGACTGCCTCTTTGATCTCGCTAAGCTTGAGCGGAAAATCGAAAAAAATATTTTAATCCTCTGCCGCGATTATAAACCTCTGGTCATTCCCGATTGCGCCAAAAAACAGATCGATAGCCTAGAGCGCGGTAAGACCAAGATGATCTACTACGATGTCGAGGGCCTTAAAACCTATATCGAAGGCTATGGCCCCAACGGCCTACAAACCCTCAACATGCGCCGCGGCGACGACTTCTGGGCCATCTTCGGAATTGACGACAAAACCGGCAAGGTGAGGAAAATCCGCGTTCGAGGAAGCAAAGAGTTCGATCTCAGAAGTTCCTGCAAAAGGCGCAATTAGACTGGCGAAGGGGCCGCCGATGGGCTAAGAGTCCAAACCAACAATTGAGCCCCCAAATTTTTCGGTTTTAAGCGCCATGTCCGACAATATTCTGATCATCGATTTCGGTTCCCAGGTTACGCAGTTGATCGCCCGGCGGGTGCGCGAAAGTGGGGTCTATTCGGAAATCCATCCGTTCAACGCCGTCGATGAGGCACTGCTCGAAAAATACAATCCCAACGGCATCATTCTTTCAGGCGGACCGGCCTCGGTAACCTGGGAGGAAAGCCCACGCGCACCTGCAAAGGTCTTCGAGATGGGCGTGCCGGTGCTCGGCATCTGCTACGGCCAGCAAACCATGATGCAGCAGTTGGGCGGTCGGGTGGACACTTCGGATCATCACGAATTCGGCCGCGCCTTCATCGATGTGACTGACGACTGCGAACTGTTTCACGGGGTCTGGAACGTCGGAGCCAACGAACAGGTCTGGATGAGCCACGGTGATCGGGTCGGTCAATTGGCCCCCGGTTTCCGTGTGGTGGCGACCAGCGAAGGCGCCCCCTATGCCGCCGTCGCCAACGACGAAAAACGCTTCTATGCCGTTCAGTTTCATCCCGAGGTCGTCCATACGCCTCACGGCGCGCAGCTTCTGCAAAACTTCACCCACCGGGTTTGCGGCTGCGGCGGCGACTGGACCATGGCCGCCTTCAAGGAGACCGAAATCGCCAAAATCCGCGAACAGGTCGGCGAAGGTCGGGTGATCTGTGGGCTTTCGGGCGGCGTCGACAGCTCGGTCGTTGCCGTGCTGCTCCACGAGGCCATCGGCGATCAGTTGACCTGCGTCTACGTGGACACCGGCTTCATGCGGATGGGTGAATCCGAACAGGTGGTCGGCCTATTCAAGGACCACTATAACATACCACTGATCCACTGCGATGCCTCGGACCGGTTCTTCGAAGCACTTGGCGACGAGACGGACCCGGAAAAAAAACGTAAAACCATCGGCAAACTGTTCATCGACGTTTTCGAAGAAGAAGCCAAGAAGATCACCGACGCCAAGTTTCTAGCCCAGGGCACCCTTTATCCGGACGTTATCGAAAGCGTATCCTTCACCGGTGGACCCAGTGTGACGATCAAGAGCCACCACAACGTCGGCGGCCTGCCCGAGCGTATGGACCTAGAACTGGTCGAGCCCTTGCGCGAGTTATTCAAGGACGAGGTGCGCGAACTCGGACGCGAACTCGGCCTACCCGAAGCCTTCGTCGGTCGCCACCCCTTCCCTGGACCGGGGCTGGCCATCCGCATCCCCGGCCAGCCGCTGACTCGCGAAAAAGCCGATATCCTGCGCAAGGCCGACGCCATCTACCTTGAAGAAATCCGCAATGCCGGGCTCTACGACGCTATTTGGCAGGCTTTCGCCGTGCTGTTGCCGGTCCAAACAGTCGGCGTCATGGGCGACGCCCGCACCTACGACTACGTCTGCGCCCTTCGCGCCGTGACGTCAACCGACGGGATGACCGCCGACTACTACCACTTCGACCACGAATTCCTCGGCCGCGTCACGAACCGCATTATCAATGAGGTGCGCGGGATCAACCGGGTGGTTTACGATTGCACGTCGAAGCCGCCGGGAACCATTGAGTGGGAATAGCCCTCCATTGCGATACTAATTTCAAAAACCGGTGTCTTGGGAGACTGCTTTTTTGTTGCAATGCAGCATAAAAGGTTTAGAAACGGTTCAAATATTTCCCCCGACAATGGATCGAGTTCTTTTTGAGCATGCCAACATTGGCGGCCCTTGCTGACCGCTTTTCTTTTGCTGACTGGAAACAAACCAGTCGCCTGACCTTCACCCCCAACCGTATCAAGATCGAAATTCTCGCCGGACTGACCGTGGCATTGGCCCTGGTTCCCGAAGCGGTGGCCTTTGCTTTTGTTGCGGGCGTTCACCCCCTTGTCGGCCTCTATGCTGCCTTTATGGTTGGCTTGATCACAGCGGTTATAGGGGGGCGTCCGGGCATGATTTCCGGCGCCACTGGTGCTTTGGCTGTCGTTATGGTGGCCCTGGTCGCCAGCCATGGGGTTGAATACCTGTTTTCCACTGTCGTTCTCATGGGCATCTTGCAAGTGCTGGCTGGTGTTTTACGGTTGGGTAAATTCATTCGCCTCGTCCCCCACCCGGTCATGCTGGGATTCGTCAACGGCTTGGCTATCGTAATTTTCCTCGCCCAACTCAGTCAGTTTCAAGTTGAAGCACCAGACGGCGGCAAAACATGGATGACCGGCGGCACACTCATCACCATGCTAAGTCTCGTTGCCCTCACCATGGCAATTATCTGGCTCATGCCAAAGATCACCAAAGCGGTTCCCGCCCCACTGGCCGGCATTGCCATCGTCGCAGCCATCGTTATTGGTTTTGGTATTGATGTCCCGCGCGTTGGCGACTTGGCGTCGATCAAAGGCGGGCTTCCTCAGTTCCACATTCCGGTGGTCCCGTTAAACCTCGAAACCCTAAAGATCATCTTCCCTTACGCATTGATTCTTGCAGCCATCGGGCTCATAGAAAGTTTATTGACCCTCAACCTTGTTAGCGAGGCAACTGGTAAAACAGGGGGGGCTTCTCAAGAAAGCGTTGCTCAAGGCTTTGCCAATATCGTCACCGGCTTTTTTGGCGGCATGGGTGGTTGCGCGATGATCGGTCAGTCGATGATCAACATCAAATCGGGTGGCCGCACCCGCTTGGCCGGGATCGCAGCAGCTTTATTCCTGTTGTCCTTCATTCTGGTCGGCTCCCCTCTGATAGAGCAAATTCCCCTCGCCGCTCTTGTCGGGGTCATGTTCATGGTGGTGATTGGGACCTTCGCTTGGCAAAGCCTGACCATCCTGCGGCGTATTCCATTAACCGACGCACTCGTAATGATCTTGGTTACGGTCGTAACGGTGATGAGCGATCTGGCCATTGCCGTTGTTGTTGGCGTTATCGTTTCGGCGCTCGCCTTTGCCTGGAAAAATGCGACCCATATTCACGCTGCTGTCTACGTGACCAGGGACGACACCAAGGTCTATCAAATTGAGGGGCCTTTGTTTTTCGGTTCAACAGACGGTTTTTCCGAACTGTTCACCCCTCACAGTGACCCCAGCTTGGTCATTGTTGACTTTATGAACAGCCGCGTTGTCGATCAGTCGGCCCTTCAGGCCATTGAAGCCCTTGCCATTAAGTACGAGCGTTACGGTAAAAACCTTCAGCTACGTCACCTGACCCACGATTGCCATAAATTGCTCAATCGTGCTGGTCAACTCATCGTCGACTCCGACGATGATCCTAAATATGGCTTGGCCGTCGATTACTCCGTTAAAACAGGGAATTTGAGTGGCGGACACTAGAGCATGAAGGATTACCGCCCTTAAATCGCCAAGAACTTATTCTTTCCTTTTGCCACCCATGAGATAGATGCTTTGGCGCACGCCTGATCGACAAAGGAAGGAACGGTATATGAGCATGAACAAATCGACCGCCACGATTATTGGAGGTTCATTGATCGCCGGTCTTGCCGTGCTTGGCTTCCTCCTGGGCGACGCAGCCGTTAAGTTTCGCGCGTTGGACCGCTCGGTCACGGTCAAGGGACTGGCCGAGCGCGAGGTGCCTGCCGACATCGTTATCTGGCCGATCCAGTTCACCACGGCAAGCAATGACCTCTCAAAGCTCTATGTTGCCATTGAGGAAAGCTTCCAGAAAATCGGAACCTTCCTCGCCGAACAGGGGATCAAGGAAAGGGAAATCACCGTTTCCACCCCGGCAATCACCGACAAATCGGCCCAGGCCTACGGCAACAATGTTCGGGCCGAGTTCCGATATACGGCCAAACAAACCGTCACCGTCTATTCAAAAGACATCGCAAACGTCCACAAAGCTATGCGCGCGCTCTCGACCCTAGGCAAACAGGGGATCGTCTTTAGCGGCAATGACTACCAGGCAACCACCGAATACCTGTTTACACAGCTCAACGACCTAAAGCCCAAAATGATTGAGGAAGCGACCCGCAAGGCCCGCGCCGTCGCGCAGAAATTCGCTGAGGATTCCGAGAGTAAGCTGGGCAAGATCAAGAAGGCCAAACAGGGCCAATTCTCGATTTCGCCTCGGGATAAAAACAACCCTCACATCAAAAAAATCCGTGTGGTTTCGACCGTCGAGTACTATCTGTCTGACTGACCAAGCAATTCAGGGAGCGGACAATGAAATTTGAAGGTGGATGTTATTGCGGACAAGTACGCTATGTGGCCGAAGGTGAGCCGCTGGCGAAGGCTCAGTGCCATTGTCGTGAATGCCAGTATACTTCTGGCGGCCATCCCAATGTGATCATCGGCATGCCGACCGAGGGCTTCAAATATACCAAGGGTGAGGTGAAACAGTTCACCCGTGACGATATTGAAAACCCACGCACACGCGATTTCTGCCCCAATTGCGGCACCCATATCCTGACCCGTTCGCCCAACCTGCCCACCGGCCTTTTCGTCAAGGTCGGCACCATGGACGACCCGAGCCTCTACGGCAAACCGGCCGTCGCCATCCAAACCGCCGACGCGCAAGAGTTCCACCACATACCAGACGACGCCAAGGCCTTCGAGCGGTTCGCAAAATAAGGGCGAAGAACCTCTCTTAGCAGCATTACCCCTTGAAATTGCAGCAAGGGCGGTTCACCCTTTTCGCCAGCTAAAAAAACAAACCGAAGGGCGTAGGCATATGAAAAAAGGACTTATGATCGGCATTGGCGGCGTTGCGGTGATTATCGTCGCAGCCGTCGTTTTCTTTATTTCTTCAATCGATTCGATCATCAAGGATGTGGTCGAGAAGGTCGGATCGGAAACCACAAAAACCGAGGTTACCCTCAACGAAGCTTCCGTCTCTCTTTCTGACGGTCAGGCGGCTCTGCGCGGGCTTATCGTGGGCAATCCCTCGGGCTTTAAAACCGATAACGCCTTCTCGCTCGGCGAAATCAGCGTCACCATTGATGGAGCCAACTCCAACGAAAAACAGGTGGTGATCAAGGAAGTGGCGATTAACGCACCTCAAGTGACCTATGAGTTGGGCTCCAATGGCAGCAACATCGACGCTATCCAAAAGAACGTTGAAAGCGCCACCGGCGGCAGCGGCGGTTCTTCGTCCTCTTCAAGTTCCGAAGGGCCTAAGCTAATCATCGACAATCTCTATGTGCGCAACGGCAAAATCCGTATCAGCGCGCCCATGATGGGCGGCAAAACCATGGACGCCTCTCTGCCGACTATTCATTTGAAAGATATCGGTCGCGACAGTGGCGGTGCATCTCCAGCCGAGGTCGCCCAGCAGGTGCTTGCGGAGGTCACGGGGAGCGTGGGCAGCACGGTAGGGCAACTCGACCTTTCCGCCGTCACCGGCATGGCTGAAAAAGCCGCGGGTGAAGCGGCCAAGGCCATGGAAGGCGCAACCCAAGGCGCGGGCGATGCCGTTAAAGGCGCAACCGACGCCGCCAGCGGCGCCATGAAAAATCTGCTCGGCAATTAAAAGAGCCCAAACCAATTGATTAAAGGCGGCTCCCTGGCGGGCCGCCTTTTCATTGGCTAAACTAAAAACATGACAAACACCCTCGAAGCCGTCATCCCCAAGCTTTCGGCTCTTGCCGCTTTTTACGACGAGTTGCTGAAAAAGAACGGCCCAACGCCCTCAGGAGTCGCCTGGCGCGATCAGGACGGCCAACACCTGCGTTTCGAGGTGATGTTGCAGCTTATTGAGAGCGAAGACCTCCACAGAGGAGGCGTTGCAATCAACGATCTGGGCTGTGGATACGGAGCACTTTTCGATTACATCAAAGACGATTCCTTGATGAAAGAAAGCCGCTATCAGGGCTATGATATTTGCGAATCTCTAATCAACGAAGCGAAGCAATTGCACAGAGATATGCGCGCTCGCTTCACCCAGAGCATGGTCGCCACCGAGGCCGCCGACTATTCCTTCGTCTCCGGCACATTCAACATGGTCGCCGACCGGGACGACGAAGGCTGGCGGGCCTATATCAGGGATTCGCTCTCCCATCTCTGGCGGCAAACGCGGAAAGGCCTTGCCTTCAACATGCTCGATGCGCGCCGCACGCCGTTTGATAAACGCAACGGCGGCCTGTTTTATGACAGGGCCCAGCCTTACATGGACTTCTGCCGAACCGTTCTAGGCGCCAGGGTGACGCTGGTTGACGACTACCCACTGGACGAATGGACACTGCTTTTAAGACGGTAAAGAACCCAACGGCTCAAACCGACACTAATAGTGAAACGAATAAGGAGCGGAAATCATGGCTCTTGGAAAATATAGTATTGCGGTATTTGCCTTGGTTCTATCGGTCCTCACACCAATAGACGCCCGGGCCGAGGCTGAAAACGCCGATTGTCAGTCGCCTTATCAGATTGTCAAAGCGACCGCCGATACGGTTTGGCGGCTCAACACCCAAACCGGCGCAATCGCCGCTTGCCGCTTCGTTGGCGGCGTCATGGAATGCGCCAACGAACAGACCGCCGTCGTACGCGACAAAACTGACTACCAGACCTATCGCAACGAACAGCGCCAGCGGGAAATGCAGGAACGGGAAGAAGACCTCGCCTTCATGGAGCGCATGTTCAATATGGCGATGAAGTTCATCCGCTCTTTCATCGAACTTGAAAAGGAAACGACACAGTAATTCTTGACCGGTTTATTCGCTTGAAAATAAACCCGTCCCCCTCATCTAAAAACCAATAAGAGAATAGCTTGAGAGGCTCCGATGACCGATTACGTCTCGCCCGCCAGTCTTGCGTCCGATTTTAAACAGCTGGATCGAGACCATGACGAACTACACGCCGTTCTGTCCGATGTTTCCAAGCATATTGCAATCGGCTCCCCCGACCTATCCGACTCGCTTATCGTCCTGATTGGCTGCCTCTCGGCCCATTTTCGCCGCGAAGAAGCCATCATGGAACAACTCGGCTACAACGCACTGACCATTCACCGCAAACAACATGCGGTATTGGAGCGCGGATTTAAAGATATTCTGCGCGAAATCGAAATTGGTCAATTCAGCGAAACGACAAAGGCGCTCTATGGCGTGTTCAAAGAAGGCCTGGAAAAACACAATGCCCAATCGGACAGCTTGCTGCTGGTTGCCGACGACAACCGTCAAAACAGTAAAACGCTGGAAATGGCAGCACAGTACTAGTCACCTGGAACAGAAATAAATGACATGGCGTAAACGCCTTTGACCTGCCACTCTGTTTGAAGCCAAACTATTTGGAACTACGGAAGAGACGCCATGCAGGATGAAGACCTCGCCCAATATCTCAAACCGGGAAAATTCGTCAACAGTGACGATCCCGAGGTGATCGCCTTTGCCAAAGACATCGCAGGCGAGACGGGCGACGACAAAAAAAAGGTCTTACGCCTGTTTCACGTGATCCGCGACGACATCCTCTATGATCCCTACATGCCCATGGGTCTCAAGAGCAGCTATACCGCTAAAGATTGCCTGGCCCAACGCCGCGGCTGGTGCGTTCCCAAGGCGGCTTTATTGGCGGCTTGTGCCCGGGCCATTGGCGTACCGGCCCGCCCAGGCTATGCCGACGTGATGAACCATCTGGCGACAGACAAACTGATCGAGTCCATGGGCGGCTGCGAGGTGTTTTACTGGCACTCCTATTGCGACCTATACCTTAACGGAAAATGGGTCAAGGCAACGCCTGCCTTCAATAAATCCATGTGCGAAAAATTTGGGTTGCTGCCGCTGGAATTCGATGGAGAGAACGACTCCCTGTTCCATGAGTTCGACAAGGCGGGCAATAAGCATATGGAATACGTTCAGGACCGGGGCCCTTTCTTCGACGTCCCATTCGAAGAAATCACCGCAACCTTCCGTGAGAGATACAACGGGATGAACGGCCAGATGGGTGACGGGATCGATGGTGACTTCCAGGAGGACGTCGGAGCCTGATTTATTTTCTTTTACAGACAAACAAATGGCGGCCCGCCTGATGGCGGAACCGCCGTTAAAGTCTTTTTGTTTATCGTTTTTCTGTTGCCTTTGACCGCACCTATTTATGGAGCGGTATTTCTCGGTCGGCTCGGGTTCGTTTAATTGACGTAGAGGAGACGAAGGCGTTTATCTTCGGCGATATAGGTCGCCGACTGGTATTCATTGACCAGCCCGATTTCGGTACCATCGGATTCACAGACCAGAAAACGCTCGCCATCATTGTTGATTTCCCGCTTCACGTAGGCGATTTCGCCAAGGCCGAGCATCAGGAAATCGTAGATGTTCATATCCTGCTTGCTCTGGGCGTCGAAGGACTGGTCGTCGCTATGTGGATCGTTATGCATAGGGCACCTAATCGTTGGTTTCGCACGCTCATTCGAACGTGCCGCCTTTCTTTGTTCTACTAACATACGCCTCACCCCGCCGAGCCTCAATCGACTGCGCGTATACGGTCACTGGCTTTGGTATACCCCCCCATATACGAAAGTATCCTGTTGTTTTAAGGCATTGATTTAACGAACTTTATCACCACCCCTGTGATGTTGCTAAAAAGCTCCTATATAAAAGGCGGTAATCAAAGATCGGATTTTTATGCGACACGGCGGATCGACACCCACTCGGCAAAGCTCACGAAAAGACTGGCAAACCATCAAAACCCTAGCGCCCTACCTCTGGCCCGAGGGTTCGATGGACCTGCGTCTGCGCGTCGTTATCGCCATTGCCTTATTGATCGGCGCCAAAGGGGTCAACGTCACCGTCCCACTTTTTTATAAAGAGGCTGTCGACCTACTATCGGCCGATCAGGCGACCCTGGTGTCCGTTCCGCTTGCTCTGCTGGTCGGCTATGGATTAGCCCGCATACTGGCCCTGGCGTTTGGCGAGTTGCGCGACGCAGTCTTTGCCAAAGTTGCACAACGCGCCATCCGCACAGTCGCACTGAAAACCTTTCGCCATCTGCATGCTCTTTCCCTACGGTTTCATCTAGACCGCCAGACCGGCGGCGTTTCGCGGGCTATTGAGCGGGGCACCAAAGGCATTGAGTTTCTGCTCAACTTCATGCTGTTCAACGTGCTGCCAACCCTCCTCGAAATCGTTCTGGTTTGCGGTATCCTTTGGGGCCTTTTCGGCTTTATCTATGCCTTGGTTACATTCCTCACCATTGGCGGTTATGTGGCCTGGACCTTGATCGTCACCGAATGGCGGCTCAAGTACCGACGGGCAATGAACGACACCGACAGCAAGGCCAACACCAAAGCCATTGACTCTTTGCTTAATTACGAAACGGTCAAGTATTTCGGCAACGAGGATTACGAAGCGCATCGCTACGACGACGCCCTGGTAGGCTACGAAAATGCGGCAGTAAAAAGCAAAACAACGCTTTCGCTGCTCAACATCGGTCAGGCGACGGTGATTTCCATCGGGCTCGTTATCATTATGATCATGGCAGGCAACGGCGTCGTTGACGGCACCATGACTATCGGCGATTTCGTGTTGGTCAACAGCTACTTGATCCAGCTTTTTCTACCGCTCAACTTTCTCGGCTTCGTCTATCGAGAGATCAAACGATCACTGGCCGATATGGAATCCATGTTTGAGTTGATAGGCCAACATACCGAGGTCGAAGACACCCCCGACGCAAAACCGCTTGAAACGGCATCAGGCGAAGTGGCATTCAACAATGTCGCGTTCGGCTACGATCCGCGCCGACAAATCCTAAAAGACGTCAGTTTCACCGTTCCGGCAGGCAACACGATCGCCATCGTTGGTTCTACGGGGGCTGGAAAGTCGACGATTTCACGCCTGCTATTCCGCTTTTACGACGTCGATGACGGAACCATAACGATTGATGGGCAGGACATTCGCTCACTCACTCAAAAATCCCTGCGTGCCGCCATCGGCATCGTCCCCCAGGATACGGTGCTGTTCAACGACACGATTTTCTATAACATTGCCTACGGCAACCCTAAAGCTAGTCCGGCCGAGGTCGAGGAGGCCGCTCGGTTGGCCCGTATTCATGACTTTGTTATGAGCCTGCCCGACGGATACCAAACCACCGTCGGTGAACGGGGGCTCAAGCTCTCGGGCGGCGAGAAACAACGGGTCGCCATCGCACGAACCATCCTCAAGCGCCCCCATATTTTGCTGTTCGACGAAGCCACCTCGGCCCTCGACTCCCATACGGAAAAAGAGATTCAGGCTTCTCTCAAGGAAGTTTCCGCTGAACGGACCACCCTGATCATTGCTCACCGGCTCTCGACCATTGTCGATGCCGATGAAATTCTGGTGATGGAGGAAGGTCAAATCATCGAACGCGGCGATCACACGACTCTCCTCGCAAAAAACACCCGCTATGCCGAGATGTGGCGCAAACAACAGGAAGCAGCCGAAGCCCAAGCACTACTGGAACAAACCGAAGAAACGGTTCCCTCGGCTGTTATGGCCTAGCATTTAAGTTTTGATTCCCGAGCCACTCTTCGGCAAATGCTTTGGCTTTTTCAACATCTTCGTCAGGAAGCTCGAGCCGGAAAAGGGTGGCGACCGGGTCGGGAATGCTTTCGCCCATAGCTTCGGCGATACGGAGCCACGCCAGAGCCTTCATGCGGTTGGGAGAGCCCTCGACCCCGCGGCTATAAAGCGTGGCGAGACTCATCGCGCTTTTCGCCTGCCCCCCGACGGCGGCTTTTTCATGCCAAACCACCGCTTCATTCAAGTTTTTCTCAACGCCAAGCCCCTGCTCACACATAAGAGCGTAATTAAACGCCGCTTCGGCAACGCCATTCTCTGCGGCCTGATGGAACCAGTTGGCAGCCTTGGTAAAATCTCCTTTGTCGCCTTTTGGGGAGAGCAGCAGACCCAATTTATATTGAGCTTGGGCATAACCGCCTTCGGCCGCCTGCCGATACCAATGAAAAGCCTTCTCCGGGTTGGGCGCCCCTCTAACCCCCAATTCATATTGCATGGCAAGAAGGAACTGGGCGCGAGGTTCCCCAGCTTCAGCGGCCTCAAGATACCATCCCATGGCGTCGCCATAGGTCTGACGCGATGAATCGGCCAGAGCCGTAGATCCAGCGGCCAGAAACGCGCAAATTACCCCAACGAAAAACGAATCCCTTTTCATGGGAGCATATTAGGGCCGATTCCAGGGGCCGGGCAAGTTCTGCCCTAATTTTGTTCTTTCTGCATCGATGTCTGAGACCCCATGATCTGTTTCACGTCCGGCTCAGGATCCTTATAGAAACTCTTTGCCGGTTCGACTCCCGGCGGCAACTCGACCTCTTCTTTTTCCGGCGCATTATAGCGGCTAGGATGGGGCCCATAGTAGTTGACCAACCGACGCCCATCCGGGTGGAAAGGCTCGTCATAACAGGTAACGCCGCCGATGGACCGATAACAGTAAGACGGCTCGAAATCATAGACCGCCTTTTCATATTCATTGACATAACCGCAGGCGCTTAAGGGCATTGCGAGGGCCAAAAGGGCAAGCCAGGGGCGTTTCATGGGCTTCTCTCCGTTACTGCGACTGGGCAAAAACTTCCTAGTTCCGCCTCCTTTTCCCATTGCATTGCAGAAAAAGTGCCAGCTTCCATTCAGCTCGCGACGCCACGGCTTCCTGAGGTTTTCTGAAAATATCAGGACATACGTATTATGGCCCGGTTATTGCTGCTTTTCTGCAACTGAAAGTTTATTGACCACCGAGGCGAACATGGAAATCAGCGACAAAACGGCAGCCGACCGGGTTTCGGGTCTAGTCCCGGTCAAGCCGACGGCAGAAGAAGATAAGACCGCCTTTGAACGCGAAATGGATTTGATCCGTAAAAAAGGCTTTGGAAACTACGTCGAGGATATCCATAAGAAAAAACAGGAAGAACTAAGGGAAAAAATCCTCCGAGCCATGGGATTAACCGAAGAACAACTGGCCGAATTGCCTCCGGAGAGACGGCGGCATATTGAGAAAATGATCGCTGAAGAGATCCAGAAACAAATGGCTGCGGAAACCTCCCAAGATAACGAAGAGGGCGCCAAATGGGGTCGAGGCGGCCAACCAGGAGATATTTCCCAGCAGGTGCTGGCACTCCGCACCGGTATGGGCGGCGCGGCACTGGCCATGCAGGCGGTGATGGATCATCGCGATTTGGAAACTCCAGGCCCAAAGGAGCCCAAAGTTATCAAATAGGGTTATGTCCCGTCCGGGCTATAATTTTCAGGCTTTATCGGCAATTCGAACCAAAAGGTGCTCCCGATACCTTCTTTGCTTTCGACTCCGATTTTTCCACCCATGCTTTCAACGATCTTTTTACTGATCGCCAGCCCCAAGCCAGTCCCGCCTTTTTTTCCCTGACCGCTTGGAGCGGCTTGGGTAAAGGCTTCAAAAAGATCGGAAAGTCGTTTCTGCGGGATGCCTCTGCCCGTATCCTCAATAGAAAACACCATGCGATCAACCGGGTGCCCTTCTTTGAGAACGACACGCAGTGTAATTGTTCCCTGCTCGGTAAACTTATTGGCATTGCCGAGCAGGTTGATCAGAACCTGTTTCAAGTGAACGGGATCGGAGACAATCGATTGGCACGACGTGGATATATCGATAATCAGTCGATTGGACTGGGATTCAATGAGTGGCGAGAGCACCTCTTTCAACTGATCCTGTAAAACCGCAAGGGATAGTTCTTCCCAAACAAACTCCATCCGCCCTGCTTCGATTTTCGCCAGATCCAGAATATTGTTGATAACGCTTGAAAGGTGCTGGCCGGCCCGGTTGACACGGGATAACGGATCGATAAAGGCTGTGTTTTTCTCTTCCACTGCATCGTCATAGAGCATTTCGGAAAGCCCAATGATGGAATTGAGCGGCGTCCTCAATTCATGGCTCACCCGAGCGAGAAACTCGGTCTTCGCCGCATTGGCCGCTTCAGCCTCGGCCTTGGCTTTTTCAAGCTGGATTTCGGTTTGTTTCAAATCGTCAATATCGACCACCCAAAACAAAATGCTCTCGTCGCCATCATGAATATAGGAATGCCAGGAAATCAGCCCCCAAAAGGGCGACCCATCGACCCTCTGCCCTAAGGCTTTCTGTTGGGGGACATATCCTTTCTCTCTGAAAACTGAGACGAACCTCTCTCGGTCAGCCGGATTTCTCCAGATATTTTTAGATTCGAACCCCGCTAGCTCCTCTTCTTTTAGACCAAATATATCAGCCAGATGGCTGTTGCCATAAATGATCCGTCCATCCTTAATCCGTGAAATGCCCAAACCGACCGGGCTGTTGTCCAGTATTCTCTGAAGGCTTTCTTTTGCCTCCTCCAATTCCAGGGTCCGGTTAGCAACAAGAGCCTCCAGACCCATTTCGGCGCCTTTTCTTTTATTGATTTCTTCCTCAAGTTTTCTGGCTTCAAGATACTCTTTCCGTCTTAGTTGGTTGGTTCTCTTCACTTCAAAAATTCCAAAGAGATTGATCGCCAACATAATGAGGCTGAAAGAAAGGATGCCGCGCGGCGCGGTTGGATAAACCGTCATAATAAGAACCAGAAGTCCTACGGACATGGCAAAACCGGCCAACACCGTTAGAATCAGTCGATTGGGCACGAAAAGATAAAATGCAGTGGTCAAAAGCAAAACGGGAGCAATATGATACAAGAGCCCATCGGCTTTCACCGCTGCCGATAAAAGCGTATGAGCGATAAGCAGCATCTCTATTGTGAAGGCGAGGCCCTCGAATAGGCCGATATTTTGCGTACGGAGAGTTAAGCGGCCCGCACAGAAAACCATAAGAAAAATTAGAACGCGCCCGCCGAACGACAACAAACCGGCGACGGAAAAACCAAGCGCCATAAAATCGGTAATGCCCGCAACGACAAAAACGGCTGCAGCCGTCAGAAGATAGACACGCCACTGATGGGAAAAGTCATCCCAGTGAGCCAGCCGATATTCTTTCTCGGCCCGTGGGCTTAAAAACGCCCCCGAATAGTCGAGTTGTTCTTCATAGGCATAGTTGTCGTCCGTATTAGGACTCACCCCCATCGCCTCCCTATATTCTTCTTTTTGACCTTTCCCCAGACTAGCACAAAAGAACTTGCGGAGATTATCTATTTAAACGCAGAGCGTGTGCCGCCTATTTACAGAGTTTCCTGAAACCGCACTGCCGTTCCAAGTGGGTCGCCAATCAGTTGATCTTCATGCATCACCACATTGCCGCGCAGGATGGTTGAAATGGGCCAACCGGTCACTTTCATGTTGTCGTAAGGCGTCCAACCGCACTTGCTGACAATCCAGTTGTCGGTAATAGTTCGCCTAGCCTTCAGATCGACAATCGTGAAATCTGCATCATAGCCAACAGCCATTCTGCCTTTCCCGGCAATACCATAGACCCGGGCAGGCCCCGCGTTTGTCAGGTCGATCATCCGCTCCAGGCTCAACCGACCTTCATTGACGTGATTGAGCATGATCGGCACCAATGTTTGGACGCCCGGCATACCCGAAGGGCTCTGCGGATAGGGCTTGGCTTTCTCTTCCAACGTATGGGGAGCGTGATCAGAACCGATGCAATCCGGAATACCCTGATTAAGCGCCCTCCAAAGAGCCGCACGGTGCGCCTCATCGCGGATCGGCGGGTTCATCTGGGCACGCGACCCCATGCGCTCGTAGGCTTCCGGCCCCGCAAGTGTCAAATGCTGGGGCGTCACTTCGACGGTGGCGAAATCCTTATTGTCCTTCAGAACTTCCATTTCGTCGCCGGTCGTCACATGCAAGACATGAACACGACGTTTTACGCCCTTGGCGAGACGGAGAAGACGAGTGGTCGCGCGCAAGGCAGTCTCAACATCGCGCCATACCGGATGCTGATCAACGGAAGTCCCGTCCTTGACCATTTCAAAACGTTCGCGCAGGCGTTCTTCATCCTCACAATGGAAAGTAACTCGGCGGCTGCCGACAGAAAGCAATCGAGCCACGGTGGCATCATCTTCAACCAGCAGATTTCCGGTCGAACTTCCCATGAACACCTTGACGCCCGCGCAACCCGGTTGACGCTCAAGGTCGTCGAGGCCATCAATATTGTCGTGAGTAGCGCCGACGAAAAAGGCGATGTCGGTGCGCACCCGGTCTTTGGCCCGGCGGCACTTATCGGCCAATGCTTCCGCCGTCGCCGTATTGGGATTGGTGTTGGGCATCTCCATGACCGTGGTCACACCCCCCATGGCCGCCGCCGCCGTCCCCGAAGCAAGGTCTTCCTTATGCTCCAAGCCTGGCTCACGAAAATGCACCTGAGGGTCGATCACACCGGGCAGCACATGGAGACCAGAAACGTCCATCTCGGCCTTCGCCATGGCTCCTTTGAGCGATCCGATAGCAGCAATCCGCCCTCCTCTGACGCCCACATCGGCTTCGGCAATGCCATTGGGCGTAGCGCAGATGCCGCCGGTCAAAAGAAGGTCAAATGTATCGGGCATGACGATGAATTCCTAAAATCAAAGAAGCCGCAGGTCGAACCCCGAGAATAGCCGGGGTCGCTGAAGGGTCAAGGGAATGGATCAGTCCTTGGGCTTTTCCTCGTCCACCCCAAGCGCCGAATCAAGCTGGGATGAAAGATCTTCATCGCCAAAGGCTGCATCCAAAGCACCGCTCAAGGCATCTTCCAAAGACTTTTTCGGTTCCCCTTCAGCCTCATCGGCAGCTTCATTGCGTCCAGCCGCAATCACCTGTTGAAGCTTGGCCGCCGCCTGGGCTACTGAAACGGCTTCTTCAGGTGGGGTCGGGTCGGGCTCAGTTGCCGAGTCTTCTTCCTCAAGAGCCATTTCCTCTTCCACGGATTCCTGCGTCGCCAAGGGCAAATCATCCTCTGGCAACATCATCGCTTCTTCCCCGAAACCGTCTTCCGCCTCAGGCGCAGGCGCTTCTTCCGCTGCCGCCATCTCCTCTTCGACCATCGGAGCCGGGTCTTCGGCTTCGGGCGCAGGCGATTCCGCCGCCGCCATCTCCTCTTCGACCATCGGAGCCGGGTCTTCGGCTTCGAGCGCAGGCGATTCCGCCGCCGCCATCTCCTCTTCGACCATCGGAGCCGGGTCTTCGGCTTCAGGCACAGGCGATTCCGCCGCCGCCGCCATCTCCTCTTCGACCATCGGAGCCGGGTCTTCGGCTTCAGGCGCAGGCGCTTCCTCTACCGCCGCCATCTCCTCTTCGACCATCGGAGCCGACTCTTCGGCTTCAGGCGCAGGCGCTTCCTCTACCGCCGCCATCTCCTCTTCGACCATCGGAGCCGGGTCTTCGGCTTCAGGCACAGGCGCTTCCTCAGCCGCCGCCATCTCCTCTTCGACCATCGGAGAGGGCTCTTCCACCTCAGGTTCAGGCGCTTCCTCAGCCGCCGCCATCTCCTCTTCGACCATCGGAGCGGGCTCTTCCACCTCAGGTTCAGGCGCTTCCTCAGCCGCCGCCATCAACTCGTCATCGACCGGCCGCTCTGCTTCCTCGAGAATTGGCTCTTCTTCCTCAGGAAGAAAGGGGGCGTCCGCATCCTCTTCCGGCGCTGCGACAACGGAAGTTTTGCTTTCTTCAGGCCTAGCAATCCCTTCTATCACCGAGGCCGTTTGAGGGATCAACCACCATTCCTGGAAATGGAAGGTATCGCTCTCCCGCTCAAAGCCGGAAATACTGACGCCGTTAGGATGAAGCGCAATGGTACTGTTATGCAAAGGGCGGGTCGCCGGAACGCCTTCTGACAGCCAAGCAAAAGTGATCTGGTTGTGAGTCTCAAAAAAAACGTCTGGAACTTCCTGAGCCTGAGCCTGAGCCTTGCCGTCTTTGCGTTGAATATGGAGGGTGAACTTCAGTTGCGCCATGTCCTTTATCCCCGTCCGTCTACTGGTTGTTTTGCTTTAACCTACTGGATTTTTTAGGGCTGTCACACCCAAAAAGGCCTGGAAGCTAAGCACTGAGGGCCATGAACGTATCACCCTCGACAGAACGGCCAAGAATGTGCTTGTTGTGCCAGAGCGCATAAAACAACAAAACCCAGGCGGCAAAACCGCTCCGTCCCGGCTGAACGGATTTATAAAAAGCCTCTACCGCACCGGGCTTGCATATCTCGGCGACACCCGGCTGCGCCGCAACCAAGGGGCCGATCTCAGCACCGCGGGCGGCAATCCATTCGCCGACCGGCACGGTAAAGCCTCGTTTTTTCGAGAAAGCATCGGCAACCGGCAAGCAGTCGTTGAGCCACGCCCTCAACAGCCATTTACCGAGGCCATCACGGACTTTCAGCTTGTCGGGCAATGCGTAGGCCAAACGGGCTACTTCCGGGTCAAGAAAAGGCACCCGTCCTTCCACGCTATGAGCCATCAAACAACGGTCGAGTTTTGTCAGCAGATCGTTTGGCAGCCAGTCGGCGCAATCAACGGCTTGGGCAGTTTGTAGACGAGACCTTTTCTTCTCGGTTGCCTGGCGCTCAGCTTCGGCCATGCCGTCCCGCCATCCTGTCAGTTCGGAGCGAAAAAGGCCCAAACCATCAAAGATCCCCTTGCGTCGCATGGGGCGGCCGCCCAGCAGCTTGGGGCGCATGGCGCTACGGTAACGCCCATATCCACCGAAGAGTTCGTCGCCTCCCTCGCCCGATAGAATAACTTTTAAATCCTTGGCCGCCGTTTCAGCCAGCTTGAAGGTTGGCAAAACGGCATAATCCGCCGCCGGATCGTCCATGGCCGTCACCACCTTCGGCAAGAGGCCCCAGAAATCGGCTTCGGTAAATTCAACCTCGACATGTTCAGCCCCACAAGCCTTGGCCACCTGGCGCGCGTGATCACGTTCATCCCGCGCTTCGGTCCCTGGAAAACCAACCGTATAGGCCCGCACCGGGTTGCAATTTAATTTCGACATCAAAGCCAGAAGGGCCGAAGAATCGATCCCGCCGGAAAGAAACATGCCATAGGGCACATCTGAGCGCTGATGGAACTCGACAGATTCAGCCAATATCGCCGAAAGACGTTCCAACGCCTCGGCTTCGGTGAGTTTGTCGGTTACTTGTTCCGGCAAAGCCGGGCGACAAAATTGGTCGATAACCACCCCACGTTCGACAACCAGGGTTTCGCCGGGCAACACCCGGCGGATACCCTCAAATATCGTATCGCGCCCAGTCGTAAATTGAAGCTGCAACAGGGCCGCCCGCGCCTTGGGGTTGATCCGTCGTCCAACCCAACCGGTCGCCAAAATGGCTTCTGGCTCGGAGGCGAACATAAAACCCCGCTCGGTTTCTGCATAATACAGCGGCTTAATACCAAACGGGTCCCTGGAAATCACCAAACTCTTTCGTTTTGAGTCATGAATGGCCAGCGCATACATGCCGCGCAAACGTTCGGCAAAATGCCTACCGACCGTTCGGTATAGATGAAGAGGGGGTTCGCAATCGGACTGCGTGGCGAATGTTTGATCAGGTGTTTCGGTCTTTAATTCACGATAATTGTAGATTTCACCATTGCCAATCAGCGCCGTGCCATCATCGGCGACAAAGGGTTGATCGCCAGTCTGTAGATCAATGATTGCGAGCCGGGTATGAACAAGCCCCACATTGTCCTGTATGCGAAAGCCCTCACCGTCGGGGCCGCGGTGCCGCATGGCCGCTGCCATGGCCTCAAGCACCGGACGGGTCGGCGCAGAGCCATCAAACGACATAATGCCGGCAATTCCGCACATGCTTTAACTCTCAGCCTCTTGCTGCTGAAGAATGCGCTCAAAGAAGTCGAAATAGCGTTGAACCACCGCTTCTTCGGTAAAATCAGTCCTGTAGGCGTCAAAACCCGCTTCTGCGAGGCCTTGGGTTTCTTTAGGGTTTTGCAAAGCCCATTTGATCGCCGCTCCCAATGCGGCGTCATCATCGACCGGGGTCAGCAGCCCGTTCACCCGCGGACTAATTAAGGTGCCCGGACCCAGACTGTCAGTGGCGATAACCGGCTTTTCCTGAGCCCATGCTTCAATGACCACATTGCCCAAAGGCTCGTGACGAGACGGGCAGACGAACAGATCGACCGCAGCGAACAAAGCGGGCGTATCCTCGCGCCAGCCAAGAAAACGAACGCGTGGCTTGATCGACAGTTTTTCTGCCAGGGCTTCCAACTCGCCTCGCAATGGCCCTTCACCCGCCAGCCAAAGATAAACTCCCGGCACCCGGGCAACGGCTTTGAGAAGCGTATCGAAGGCCTTGTTTTCATGGAGCCGCCCCAGGGCCAAAACCAAAGGGGCAGTCGTGGGGGTATAAAAAGTTTTACGGCTCAATGGCTCAGCGCGCTCTGCCGTGACGAAATTAGGCAGATAGTGGGCCCGCTCCTTCGGCCAGCCTTCTTTAACCAAGTAATCGACAATGTCTTCCGTGTTACCGACGATATGATCGCAATTGCGATAATACTTCATATTGTAGTAGCCGCCCTGGCGCGCCACATGAACGAAATCACCCTTAGGGCAAATGCCGGTAGCGCGATTCATCCAGGTCAGCACAATATCCGGCTGAAACTCCTTGATCTCCCGCTTGAGAGCCCGGCCCGTCTTAAAGTCGAACTTGCCGCCGAACGGCAGTTCAACCGGCTCCATCCCCCCGGCACGCAACAGGTCGGCGCGCGCCGCATCCGTGCGAATAACAACCTTCTGATTGAGACCAGCTTTCTGAAACGCGACGGCCAGACGGGTGAAAAATGCCTCGGCTCCGCCATACTGCGCCCCGGCCATGGCCTGCAACACCTTCATGGCAGCAATCCCTCAATCAATTGAGCCGCTTCCGGCCACCCCCAGGCGCGTTGCTTGGCCAGCGCCGCCTCATGCTGAGACTTCCAATGGGTTTGATCGGACAGCAATTTCACAGCCGCCTCGACAAAAGCCGCGTCGTCTTTAGCCACCGTCCCGGTCTCCCCATCAACGACCCGTTCATAGGCCGACCCTAAATCCTGCGTCACGCAAGGCACTCCCATAGCCTGCGCCTCACCGAGCGCCAGACAAAATGTCTCGTTAAGATCGCTCCGGTAAAGCATACAACGGGCTTCGCGCATTTCATCAACCAGTTGAGCCTTGGGAACAGGGCCGCGCAGGACCACGCCCTGCCCAGCCAACTCTTCAGCCCGATCAAGAACCTTTTTCATGGCCCGCGCCTTGTCGTCCCCCACTGAGCCATAGGTTTGAGGTCCGGAAAAAATATGCAATTCAGCCTCAGGCGCCTGGGGTTGGATTTTGTCGGCCCATAGCTCAAGCAGCCAATCCAGTGAGCGCAACGGATTGGAGGTAAAGACCGCGCGCGGCTTTGGCGTTTCCTTGCACGTCTCTGCTTTTCTAAACAAATCGGGAATCCCGTAGGGGATCACGACGCGCCCGCCATCAGGCACCCATCCAGGCAGCGTCTTGGCATGATACTCGCCGATAAAACCGAAAACCGGACGAACCTTCCAAAGCTTCCAAAGGTACCGCCATTTCAAAACGTATTGAGCCGGATTATGGGTCCAGAAAAGCGTTTTTCGTGCGCCGGGCATCCGGTCGATCAGCTTGTCGCCCCGATTGGCGATATAGAGATCAGCGGTTTCGGGCAAACCATCGCCAAGCGGCGCCCAGTCCACTCCTTTATAGACAAACGGCGCACGACACATATTGCGCACGAGCACTTCATGACCTCGCGCGGCCAACTCTTCACACATGGAAACGATGGTCGATTCCACTCCCCCTAAGGGACGTTGCTCGGGTGTCCGCCCGTCGAATTCTATTCCGTCGTCGGCAAGAACGATTCGCGCCATCAGTCTTTTTCCAAGGTCGCTTTGAGGTGTGATACCAGCGGATAAAGCCCCGCAAAAAGGGCGATAAGAAAGCCGTAGCCTCCCTCCCGGTATCCCTTCCGGCGGACATAGCACTTAAAGAAGCGGGATACCAGCCGCACGAGATGGCGGGCGAAACGACCTTCCTCGCCGTGCTCGCGCATATCAAGCGCACGAGCCGATGTATAACTGTTGAAACGCCGGATCATATCGGCGATATCGCGATCCACATAATGATCGATACGAGCCTTCAACATGGGGCCTTTGCGACCGGACCACTGGAGCGGCGGATGAAGACGGCGATCTCCCCAGATTTTGACCCCTTTACGGAACAGCCCCGGATAGGCTGCCTTACCAAAAGACGCCCCCCACCCCCAGCGCACCAGCCGATCACCGATATAGTTATCGACCAGGATTTCATGCCAATCGTATGCTGTCGTTTTAATGGTCTCACGGACTTCACGAGCCAGGGCCTCGGGCACCCGCTCGTCGCAATCCACTTCCAATATCCAGTCTGTTTGGCAAAAGGCGATTCCTGCATTTCGCCGGGGCCCCTCAATATTCCAGGCCCCTTCCAAAATCCGGTCGGTATATTTTTCGGCAATCGCCTTGGAGCCATCGGTGCATTTATCGAGCACCACGACGATTTCATCGGCGAATTTCAAACGATCCAAACAATCGGCCAGCCGGGCTTCTTCGTTATGGGCGACAACAAGAGCGCTCAAGGTCGGTTCAGGCATGGCGCCGCCCCCAGAGATCGCGCGCCGCCCGCTCTGCTTTATCGACGCTTAAACTATCCATCAGGGTTCCCGTCGTCGTGTGATCGAAAGTCGCCCCATGATCTTCACCGAAAAGCTCTAAAAAAGGAACATCGGTTCGGACGACGGCGCTGTTCTCACCCCAGGGCGCATAGAGCGCGTCAAGCGTCGGGCCGAAAAGACCGAGTGTCGGCAGGCCGGAAGCCGCCGCCATATGCATCAACCCGGAATCATTGCCAACATAGAAACGACAGCGCTCCAAACAAGCCGTCGCCGTCAGGAGATCGGCCTTGCCGACCAGATCGATGCGTCGATCTTCCGGTACGGATTCAATCACTGGCTTGGCGGCTATTCGCTCGTTACCCGCCCCAAAAAGAGCAACCCTGGCGCCCGGCAGAATACCGCCCTCCCCGGTCAGGCGAAAGATCAACTCAGCAAAACGTTCAGCCCGCCATTGTTTGCCAATCCAGTTGGCTGTCGGCCCAACGGCAAGAACCGGAGGGCCATTGGGAATCAGTTCCGACGCTAGCTCTTTATGCGCCTTAGCCGTCCATAGGCGCGGCAGGGGCGGCGGCGAGACGCCGATCACCTTGGCATAGCGTTCAACCCTATGCTCATCCTGGTCCCTGCCGATCACCGAACGGCGCAAGGTAGGTAAAAAATAGGCTGTGGCGGAGCCGCGCACATCGATAACCCAATCCCACCAAGTGAGCGCACAGCGCCGCCAAAGAGAAATCCAATGGCCGCTCCGCCGTTTTTTCGCCATGGGAATGACCCGCTCCACGTTCGGAATCGCGCCAAACAAAGGAGCCGCAACCGGACCGCAGGCAACCGTAATCCGACAGTTCGGATACGTCGTTACAAGGTGGTTAATCAGTCCGGTCGAAAGAACCGCATCGCCGATCCTGGTCGCCGTGATGAACAGAACCTTCATGCCCAAAGGCTCTCGAACTCGGCAGCCGCCATATCCCAGGTTCGCCCGCGCTGCATAATCCGGCAATCTCGCGCCATATTGGCCTGCACAACCGGATTGTTCAGCAAATGCACGGCCACATTTGCAAAGCCGGATTCATCGGGCACTAAAAACCCGGTCTGACCGTTCCGTACTCTATCCTGGGCTGGGCCTTTATCCATTGCCACTGCGGGAAGTCCCGCCGCTTGGGATTCAGCCAGCGTCCAGCAATAGGTCTCGCCCGCTACGGCGGGGTAGAGATGAACCGTAGCCTCACGGTAAATCTGCGCCATGCCGGGATCGGACTCCGGCTTGACAAAGCGAACGTTCTTACCGGCCATCTCAACCGCCTTGGCAAAAACGGCAGCCAGCTTTTCCGGGACATCACCTCCCTTATCGGCCTTGTAGAGTGCGGCCGAAACAATCTCCAGGATGGCCTTGGGCGCTCTCGGATGAATGGCTTCAGCCCACCTATCGAGAATCCAACTCAACCCATGCAATGGATGCGTGGTCACAATAGCTTTTTTCGGATTCCCGTCATCTTCAGCGGCCTCTGCCGCTTCGTCGTTCTCCCCCGGCATCGGAGCCAAATAAACCGACCCCACCCCCGGCTCGACAACCGCAGTCCTGAAGTATTTCCACGGATCGAAGGTATTTTTATGGACTTGGCTCTGAAACACCAACGTCGGCGCAGTTTTATCAAGCCTCGCCTGATTGGTCGGCTTATTCAAAATCTTGGCGTCGCCCGTCAGCCAAAGAAATTTCTTGTCCACATTATCCATTTCGGTAAGCAACTTGGGCTTACGGAAAGCAATCATTACATCGGCGTCGGGCGGTCGGGGCATATCGAAGGGCACCCAACTCACCCCCCCCGAAGTTGAGGGGCTTTCAAGCCGGTTGACCGCCACCACATCGTGGCCGCGCTTGGCCAGGGCGGTTGCAAGGTGGACAAAAGCTTTCTCAGCCCCCCCGAGAGGCCGGGTTGCAGGGCTGGCGCTGTCAAAAGCGATGGAATCGTCAATCAGTACAATACGCATGGCGCATTTATAGAACTGCAAAGAGCCAATTCAAAGCGCATCATTCCAGCCAGATTGACTTTTCACACCCCAACAGAATTGGGAAACGCTCTAGCCCCTTGCAAAATGGTCTTTTTCATCCAACTCTTAGGGCACGGATTCATAAATCGGGACAGACAGACAATGGCCGGCAGTCAATACGCCCATCTTCCCCAGCGGGGGCTCATCGCCGTTTCGGGAGACGACGCAAAAGAGTTTCTCCAGGGGATCATCTCCAACGACATCAACAAGGTGACAAACAGCCAAGCAATTTGGGCGGCCTTCCTGACGCCTCAAGGGAAGTATCTGTTTGATTTTTTCGTTGCCGAACTTGATGGAAAACTGGTCATTGATTGCGAAGCGGAACGACTGCCTGAGTTCATAAAAAAACTCAAGATGTATAAGCTGCGCTCAAAAGTCGAACTTGCCGACATCAACGATTCTTACGAAGTTTTTGCGGTCTTCGGTGGTGACGTCGAGGCGCAGATAATTGGTCAAGGGATTATATACGCCGATCCACGTCTCGTCTCGGCGGGCGCGCGGGCGGTGATGCCTAAGGGAACAGGGGCAGAAGCCCTGGAAGGGCTGGGGATTGCACCCTCAGACGCCAACGCCTACGACACCCACCGACTGGCTCTCGGACTGCCCGACGGCAGCCGGGATCTGATCATCGACAAATCCATTCTCCTCGAAAATGGCTTTGAGGAGCTAAATGGCGTCGATTGGGACAAAGGCTGTTATATGGGCCAAGAACTAACCGCCCGGACCAAATACCGCGGCCTGATCAAAAAGCGCCTGATCCCCGTTTCCTTCGATGGCGACGCTCCCCCTCCAGGGACGACGGTCCACTCCAATGATGGCAAAGAAGCCGGGGAAATGCGCTCGGCCTGCGGCTCCAAAGGCCTCGCCTTGATAAGGCTTGAAGCCCTTGAAAAAGGTTCGGCTTTAGAGGCTGAAGGAACGGTCCTCACGGCCTCCAAACCAGACTGGGCCGAGTTTTAGACCACACCCCGCGCCATAACGGCGGTGCGAGCGGCATCCTGTAAAACACCGGCTTCCAAGTCAGCTTCCTCGAGCAAAACGTGGATGAGATCGCGCATGCTGATCATGCCTTCCAGACTGTCGCCTTCGGCAACGGGAAGGTGACGCACGCCGTAGCGACGCATCTGTTCCATAACATCGCGCAGATCGTCGGTAGGACGACAGGAAATAACTTTCGACGTCATCAACTCGTGAATTTCTTTATTCATAGCGGACGCGCCATATTTTTCGAGGCCCCGCACGATATCACGCTCGGAAATGATACCGAGCAACTCACCGAACCGAGCACGGACAACGGCAGCGCCAATATTGTGGCGGCTTAAAACCTTCATCACGCCTTCGACCGTATCCTTGTAGGTAACGGAGACTACCCTTCCGCCTTTGTCCTGCACCATCGTTCTTGCATCCATGACATCTCTCCTTTGGTTAAACCCCCCGACGCATTCTCGATATTGTTTTTTTCCAAGAACGCTTTGTCGCTGCCTTAGCATGGACAAGGAGCCCTCGCCTGCCAACACACCGGGAGGCGGCGAAAAACCACACCTTTGGGTGGGAGGATAACTTTAAGGAAGACGACTTAGAGCGATATCGATAGCCTCTTCCTTGCCGAGAGTATGCTCGTAAATCCGGCGGTCCACATTCATGATATGGGAAACGAGCCAATCCCTTAGGAAGTCTCGCAGATCGGTTCGCGCCGTTATATCCCCAGCTTCAAGGCGAACCAGAAAGGCCTTGACCTTGGCTTCAAGCGCACGATGACGCTCCTTGTGTTCGACGATGTCGGGATACTCGCAAGCCTCCATGATCGTCTCTTCTCGCCGGAAGTGATAAAGAGTGTAGGAAACTAAATCTTTGCAAACCTGTAGGGTGTCCCGCCCCCGCAAAGATGGCTCTCCGGCAGCGTTGATCAAGCGGATAAGCTCCTTGTGATCGGTATCAATCGCCGGAACCCGGACGCTCAAATTGTCCGCCCAGATCAGTTTTTCCTGATTGGAGACCAAGGGCACATCAATCCAGAAAGTACTGCCTTTTCCTTCCGTACTGACGAAATCAATTCTTCCGCCCATGCGTTCGACCAATTGCTTGGTCACGGCGAGGCCAATGCCCGCCCCCTCGACGGCCTTACCCGGGTCCTGGTCGAGCCTGTGGAAGATCGTAAAAATATCTTCCCGATGTCGTTCATCAATCCCGACACCGGTATCATCCACGGTAATACGGAGAAAACCATCTTCCGTTTCCTCGCCTTCAACCGTCACCTTGCCGCCCTCCACGTTGTAGCGTACGGCATTGGTCAAAAGATTGACCATCCCCTGCTTCAGGCGGATAGGATCGGCCCGCACCATAGAAAACACTTTGGCGACGAAACCGTTTTCAATGGTGATGTTTTTCTCCGCCGCCATATGGCGGATCAAGGCGACACATTCATCGACCACCGATTTAGGGTCGACATATTCAAGGAATAGCCGAATTTGATCGGCCTCTATTTTGGCAAGATCGAGGATATCGCCGACCAACTGCAAAAGATGCTGGCCGCCCGCCTCGATATTATCAACATATTCTTCCTGCTTCTTGGTCAAAGGCACATCAGGCGAGAGGCGCAAAATCTGGGCGAACCCGAGCACCGCATTCAATGGCGTGCGCAATTCGTGGCTCATGGAGGCGAGAAATTCCGACTTGGCCCTGCTCGCCTGCTCGGCTTCTTGCACCGCCTTTTCCAGCGCTCGCTCGGTTTCAACCCGCGCCGTGATATCCCGCCCGATACTGGTCATCGTCTTAACTTGACCAATTGAGTCAAAACGCAGGTTGATCGTCCAATTGAGCATGTGGACTTCGCCGGTGCGGCTTACCAAACGATTTTCAAAATTGACGTTCGACCGTTTTTCTTCAAGCCACTGTTTGAATTGCTCCATTGTCCGCTCCCGGTCATCCGGGTAAACGAAATCAAACACATTGAGCCCCACACATTCTTCGGCTGGCAATCCGAGAACCTTCTCAGCCATATGATTGACGTACAAAAACCGCCCTTCCCGATCGACCCGGGTAATCAGATCACTGGTCTTTTCGACAATTTCCTTATAGCGGTTTTCACTCTCAACTAAGCTATCTTGAGCTTCCTTGCGGCGGCGCAGGGCATTCCAGAGCAGGGCAACCAACACCAACAAAAAGATGCCGCCAATGCTGAGGAACAAAACTTGTTGGCGCGAACTGCTTCGAATATCCGCTGTCTGGTGCTCGACCATTTCTTCAAGCCGGGCTTGATAGTGCCAAAGGTCTTCTTGAAGCGCCCGCTCTTTGGAAATGTCGCGAATAATAGAAAGTAGGAGTTGTCGCCCGGCGAAATAATACGGTGAGGAATGAACCTCGACCGTACGGACCGATCCATCGTTCAACCGATGCTGAAAGATGAAATAATTTCGCTTTTCTTTTGCCGCTAAAGAGCGCTCTGCGGCAACCTGTCCAGGCGTTAAGGTATTGATATCCTGGATTTTCATGGTGCGTAGGCGGCTGCGCGTATAGCCATAAAAATCACTGGCGGAAGGATTGGCATCGACGATTTCGCCCGTCGTCGGATCAATCAGCAGCATGACCGCGTTATGCCGCCGGAACATCTCTTCAAAACTCGGTGCAGCGACAGCTTTCCCTGAGGAAAGCATAACGGCACACACCAGAAGCCAAATCGCCAGGAATTCCCTCATCCCATTCCCGCTTGTTTACCGTTTCACTAAAACTATACGCTGGGCCCCATCAAATCGCACGTAGAAAAGGGGCCGTGGTGAGACACCTCGGCCCCTTCTTAAATATCCCATTGTTTGAGTATTATGCGTTCTGTTCTCCATCCACGCCCAAAGCAGCCTGAGCGGCGGCAAGACGGGCGATGGGCACCCGGTAGGGAGAGCAGGAAACATAGTTGAGGCCCACATCCTGACAGAAATGAACGCTCGCCGGATCGCCACCATGTTCGCCGCAAATCCCAAGTTTGATATCGGGGCGGGTCTTCCGCCCACGTTCGGCCGCCAGTTGAACCAGTTCGCCGACGCCATCCTGGTCGATGGTAACAAAGGGATCGGCTTCAAGAACCCCTTTATCCTGATAAATACCGAGGAAACTTCCTGCATCGTCACGCGAAAGCCCAAAGGTCGTCTGGGTCAGGTCGTTGGTTCCAAAACTGAAGAACTCCGCCGAGTCAGCGATCTCTCCGGCGCGCAAGGCGGCCCGAGGCAATTCGATCATGGTCCCGACCATATAGTCGATCTCAATCCCGGCTTCGGACATCACAGTTTTCGCCACGCCATCGATGACGTCTTTCAGCACATCCAGTTCCTTCTTGGTCGCAACCAAGGGCACCATCACCTCAGGCACCACCGGCTGGCCACCTTCTTTGGTCACCGCCACGGCGGCTTCAAAGATGGCGCGGGCCTGCATCTCGGTGATCTCCGGATAGGTCACGGCGAGACGGCAGCCACGATGACCGAGCATGGGGTTGGACTCATGCAGTTCGTTGGCCCTAGCCTTAACCTTGTCCAAATCAATCCCGGCAGCCTTGGCCACTTCCTCCATGTCTTCTTCGGTATGAGGGAGAAACTCATGCAACGGCGGGTCGAGCAGACGGATCGTTACCGGTAGTCCTTCCATGATCTTGAACAGATCGGCGAAGTCCTGCCGCTGATAGGGCAATAGCTTTGAAAGAGCGGCCCGGCGGGTTGCTTCGTTTTCGGCCAAAATCATCTCGCGCATATGGATGATGCGCTCGGGATCAAAGAACATATGCTCGGTACGGCAAAGCCCTATACCTTCAGCGCCAAACTTGCGGGCGGTGGCCGCGTCGGTCGGGGTCTCGGCATTGGCTCGAACCCCCATGGTGCGGACGTCATCGACCCAGACCATCAGATCGGCAAAGTCTCCGCTCAGTTCAGGCAGGATCATCGGCACCTCACCAATGATCACATCACCGGTCGAACCGTCGAGCGTCAGGATGTCACCTTCCGTCAAGGTTCGTCCCATAACCGTGGCGGTTTTCGCCTTGTAGTCGATCTTGATGGTGCCAGTTCCTGAAACACAAGGCGTTCCCATGCCCCGCGCCACAACGGCGGCGTGGCTGGTCATGCCGCCCCGCGTCGTCAAGATGCCTTCGGCCACATGCATCCCGCCGATATCTTCAGGCGACGTTTCGATGCGCATGAGGATGACTTTTTCGCCACGACCGCTCCACTCTTCGGCCTCTTCGGCGGAAAAGACGATCTTACCGGTCGCCGCACCCGGCGAAGCGGGCAGGCCACGCGCCACAATATCCTTGTGAGCCTTGGGATCCAGCATGGGATGAAGCAACTGGTCGAGCTGGGCCGGGTCCATGCGACGGACGGCCTCTTCCTTGCTAAACACCCCTTCTTTGCACATATCGACGGCCATTCTAAGCGCGGCCTTGGCCGTCCGCTTGCCGTTGCGGGTTTGGAGCATCCAGAGTTTGCCGCCCTGAATGGTAAACTCCATGTCCTGCATGTCTTTGTAGTGAGCCTCAAGCTTAACCCGGATATCGTCGAGCTCTTTGAACAGACCGGGCATCACCTCTTCCATGGAGGGAAGATCGGTTTGGTTGGCCTCTTTCTCTGCAATGGTCAATGGCTGCGGCGTACGGATACCGGCCACCACGTCCTCGCCCTGAGCGTTGACCAGATATTCACCGTAAAAATGATTATCCCCGGTCGAGGGGTTACGGGTGAAGCAAACCCCGGTAGCACAGTCTTCGCCCATGTTGCCGAACACCATGGCTTGAACGTTCACCGCCGTTCCCCATTCATCAGGAATGTCGTGAAGTTTACGATAGGTAATCGCGCGCTGGTTCATCCAGCTGCCGAAAACCGCGCCGATGGAACCCCATATCTGCTCGACAGGATCCTGCGGGAAAGGCTTGCCCAATTGTTCGGCCACCTTATCCTTGTATTGGCCAACCAGAGTTTTCCAGTCATCTGCCGTCAGGTCCGTATCGAGCGCGACATTGCGGCCTTCCTTGTGGATTTCCAGCAACTCTTCAAAGTGATGATGATCGACACCGAGAACCACATCGGAATACATCTGAATGAAACGGCGGTAAGAATCGTAGGCAAAACGTGGGTCGTTGGAGCGCTTGGCCAGCCCCGCGACGGTTTCATCGTTGAGCCCCAGGTTCAGGACCGTATCCATCATTCCCGGCATGGAAGCGCGAGCGCCTGAGCGCACGGAAAGCAGCAGCGGGTTTTCGACATCGTTGAACTTAGCTCCAACAATATCTTCGATTTTGGTAATCGCCGTCTCGACCTGAGTTTTCAGATCGTCGGGGTATTTATGGCCATTGTCGTAATAGTAAGTGCAGACTTCGGTCGTGATGGTAAAGCCCGGCGGCACCGGCAGGCCCAAGCTGCTCATTTCAGCCAGGTTGGCGCCCTTGCCACCCAACAGATCCTTCATCTCTGCGCCGCCGTCGGCGGAACCGCCGCCAAACCCATAGACCCACTGCGTCATAGCCTTCTCCCCAACAATTTCGAGTGTCCGTCAGTCCCCCGGCTCACCCTTCGATTTTCGAAAAGTCGGCAACACCCCCGAGTGCCGTCCTGATATTTGCAAGAATTCGCAGACGATTGGCCCGCTCATCCCCATTGTCGCTGTTGACCGTTACCTTATCAAAGAAGGCATCGACGGGAGCGCGCAATTTCGCCAGTTCACTCATTGCGCCCACGAAATCTTCATCAGCCAGCGCCGTGGCGTTCCGAGCCCCGACTTCCATCAACCGCTCAACCAACACTTTTTCTTCATCCTGGCTAAGAACGTCGAGCTTGACCTCGCCATCGTAAGAAACACCGTCTTTCTTCTCTTCAATGCGCAGAATGTTGCTCGCCCGCTTGGACGCCGCCAACAGGTTGGCCCCATCCTCGCTGCCGAGAAATTCTCCCAGGGCTTCAACACGAGCCAGCAAACGCACCAGATCATCCTCACCACCGAGCGCAAACACGGCGGTAATCAGGTCGTGGCGCACGCCCTGCTCCTTGAGATGGACTTTCAAGCGATCAGCGAAGAAATCGAGCAGACTCTCCGCTTCGCCCCCTTTGGGCTGGAAGCCCTTCAAGGCCAAGCCGAAGACCTGAAGCAGCGGTAAGTGGAGATTGTTCTCCAGCACCAGCCGAATGACGCCGAGTGCGGCGCGGCGCAGGGCGAACGGGTCTTTCGAGCCGGTCGGTTTCTCATCAATCGACCAGAACCCGGCCAGGGTATCAAGTTTATCGGCCATGGCCACGGCGACGCTGATCGGCGCGGTTGGGCAATCGTCTCCTGGACCCAAGGGGCTGTAGTGCTCGGCCACGGCTTCGGCCACATCGAGAGCTTCGCCATCGTGAAGCGCGTAGTAGCGGCCCATAACACCCTGAACTTCCGGCAATTCGTAGACCATATCGGAAACCAAATCGGCTTTCGCCAGCTTGGCGGCGCGCTTGGCGGCTTCTGGGTTGGAATTCGGGATATACTGGCAAAGCTCGGCGGCCAAACCGGCGACGCGCTCAACTTTTTCAGCCACGCTCCCCAGCTTGGCGTGGAAGACGATTTCTTCCAGCGCGGGCACACGGGATTCAAGAGTGACCTTGCGGTCCTGGTCCCAGAAGAACTTGCAGTCCGACAGACGGGCGCGGAGCACCCGCTCGTTCCCCGCCGCAATGGCCTTACCGCCGTCGGAGCCTTCCCGGTTGGCGACCAGCACGAACCGATTGGCCAGATTGCCGTCTTTATCGAGCGTGCTGAAATACTTCTGGTGGGTCGCCATGGAGAGGGTCAGCACTTCATGGGGCACGTCCATGAACTCATCATCAATGGTGCCGATCAGCACAACCGGCCATTCGACCAGACCGGCCACCTCGGTCGCCAGCTTGTCGTCTTCCTTGATCGTCAGTCCTTCGGCGGCCGCCAGCTTATGGGCGGTTTCCAAAATGATGTGACGGCGCTCGGCGGTATCGAGAATCACCTTGGCGTCCTTGAGTTTGGCAACATAGTCGCCGAAACCGGAAACCTCAAAAGCGTCCGGCGCCATGAAACGGTGGCCACGGGTGGTCTTGCCCGAGGTGACGGGGCCATAAACGACGTCAATTACCTCGCCGCCGAACAGGCAGACGATGGAATGGAGTGGCCTCACCCATTTGGATTTATGCGCGCCCCAGCGCATGGACTTGGGCCAGGGCAGCTTGTTGATGGCGTCGGAAACAATTTCCTGCAACACCTCGCTGGCCGGACGGCCTTTTTTCTCAATGGTGACGAACCAGAAGGTCCCTTTAGGGGTTTCACGCTGTTCGCACTGATCGAGCGTCATGCCGATGGAACCGAGAAACCCCTGGATGGCTTTTTCCGGCGCGTCCACTTTCGGGCCACGACGTTCTTCGGAAACATCGGGCTGGGCATCGGGCAGGCCATCGACAACCAGCGCCAAACGGCGCGGGGTTACATAGGCTTCGGCTTTCGAAAACTCGAGACCGGCGGCCTTCATCCCGTCGGTCACCAAGCGTTTTAAGTCACCGGCAGCAGTCAATTGCATGCGGGCTGGGATTTCTTCAGAGAAGAGTTCGAGCAGCAGTTCGGTCATTTCTCAAACCCTCCCTTATATTTCGTGGCCGCGCGAACGCAGCCATGCTTCGCAACAGCCCTTGGCCAGCGCCCGCACCCGCCCGATATAGGCTGCGCGCTCAGTCACCGAAATCACGCCCCGCGCATCAAGCAGGTTGAAGACGTGGCTCGCCTTGATGCACTGCTCGTAGGCAGGTAGCGGCAAGGGCTTCTCCAGACCGAGCAGCATCTGGCATTCCTCTTCGGATTCGGTAAAGCGCTTGAACAAAACGTCGGTATTGGCGTGTTCGAAGTTATAGGCCGACTGTTCCCGCTCGTTTTGCAGGTAAACATCGCCGTAGGTCACACCCTCGCCGTTCCAGTCGAGGTCGTAGACGTTCTCAATCCCCTGGATATACATGGCGAGACGTTCGAGCCCATAGGTCAACTCACCGGCCACCGGATTGCACTCGATACCGCCAACCTGTTGGAAATAGGTGAATTGGCTGACTTCCATGCCATCACACCAGACTTCCCAACCAAGCCCCCAGGCGCCGAGCGTCGGGCTTTCCCAGTCGTCCTCGACAAAACGGATATCGTGCAACTCGGGGTCGATGCCAAGCGCATAAAGGCTTTCCAGGTAAAGCTCCTGGATATTGTCCGGCGACGGCTTGAGGATCACCTGAAACTGATAATAGTGCTGCAAGCGGTTGGGGTTTTCACCGTAGCGGCCATCGGTCGGACGGCGCGAGGGCTGAACGTAGGCGGTCTTCCAGGTTTCAGGCCCGAGGGCGCGCAACGTGGTCGCGGGATGAAAGGTCCCAGCGCCGACCTCCATGTCGTAAGGCTGAAGAATCACGCAGCCTTTATCGGCCCAAAACTGTTGTAGCGTCAGAATGAGCGATTGAAAGCTCTTCGACTTATCGGCGGTCTGTCCCATTTGTCTTTAAAAGTCCCAATATTGCAGCGCGGCAAAACATACAGGCTGCGCCGGAAGCCGGTCAAGCAAAGGCGCTTGCCGGATGGCGATTCGACGGATTTTTTTTCAAATCACCCCGGATAGGGGCAGTCGTCGCGACCGCAGGAAACCTTTTTGTCGCTCGAGACGTAGTCACCGCAGATCTTGCAAGCAACCAACTCGACGGCTTCCTTGGCGCTTTCGCTTTTGCCACCGTCTTTGCTTTTTGGGGGCTCGGCCTCGTCGCGCTCCTTGGCTTCGGCCAACCGACCGACCCATTTGAAGCCGTACCAGATGACCAGAATGATCGCGGCGGTAAAAAGAATTTTCGTAGGGCTAAATCCAAACATGGCCTGACCTTGTAAGGGGGAGCGCGAAAAGGGTCAAGGAGATTGGCCATCAAGTAGCCAAAAGAACACCGGGGAAGCGCTGTTCTTGCGGCGCCGCCCCGGTTGTTTTTTATTTTACTGCCTTACTTTAGTGGCCAAAAGTGACCATCCTCAGTTCATCCTGAAACGCCGCCGCAAGAACAACGACCAAACCGAAAACCGTCACAAGGCCCGCAATGCCTGAAAATTTCATTTTTTACCCCTTTTAAAGCGATTCACTCCGTTTAAGGTTACCGCGACCGTTCCCATTAAGTCTGCCGGATAAACCAGATATTAAAACAAGTGAAACCACCCCTTCCACACCCAAACGGGTGGGGTTTTCATGCTTTACGGGTAGGTATAAATAAGCCTGAAATCGCTGTGTCTAAAGGCCGAAACGGCCCCACATTTCGCGCTCATCAACAGTTTCGAGCAGGCCATCGGCCAGTCCGCGAACGTCGCCATCCATGCCCAGCCGACGCTGAACCCAGGATTTTGGCCGCTCCATGGGCTTGAGCTTAACCTTCTCTCCGAAACGCTCTTTCAGCACCCCATGCATATCGCCGAGGCAATCCACCAACCCCAGTTCGACCCCTTTAGCAGCGGTCCAGAACTCTCCGCTGAACAGATCTTTTTCCGGCCCTCTGAGCTTCTCACCCCGGGATTGGCGCACATGGTCTTTAAAAATTTCATGCATTTCGTTCTGAAGCGCTTTCAATCGCTTCACATGGTCAGGTTTTTCCGGCGAAAAGGGATCAAGCATTCCCTTACGATCGCCCGCCGTGTGCAGGCGTCGCTCTATTCCCAGCTTATTCAACATCTCAACCAGACCAAAGCCGGAGGAAATCACCCCGATTGACCCGACGATGGAAGCGGGCGCAGCGAAGATTTCAGGAGCAGCGCAGGCAATCCAGTACCCACCGGATGCCGCCACGTCCTCGATAAACGCAATAACCGGCAGCTCTTTCTCTTGCGAAAGAGCTTTGATTCTGCGTGCGATCAGGTCCGATTGCACCGGAGACCCGCCGGGTGAGTTGATCGCCAAAGCCACAGCCACCGCATCATCGATATCGAAGGCCTCCTCAAGGGTCTTGTCCAAACCGCTCAATGATAATCCCTTGCGGCCCATCCCGCGTTCCGCAATCGCCCCCGATAGCCGCACGACGGGAACCACAGGGTCGGGGTTGCGAAGCTTCTCAATGGGGAGGAAGGAAAACAGTTTCTTGATTTTCATTTTAAAGAAGCCTTTTCAGATCAAATCGAGCGCGCCGCTGTGGCGCAATACGGTCTCGGCTTCTGATGTGTATGCATTTTGGCCATCATGCAAGACTAGGCCGGGAGAAAACACGGTCGGCGACTTAAGCCCCTTGCGTCCGCGCACGATCACCCGCTTGGCCGGCTTGGCGCTCAAGGTGCCCGGAGCTGTCGGCCAGAGAGGAAAAATAATCAACTCGCCAAATCTCTTTCGCATCAATGCCAAAAGCTCGTCCAATCGGTCGGCCCGATGAATAAAGGTGACGCCGCCCTTAGGCCTGACGGCTTTGGCGGCAAACTCAACCCAGTCTTTTAAGCTGCCGGTTTCCTCGGTATGGGCTTGAGCCTTGCTGGCGTTGGGCGGTCGGTTACCAACTGTCGTTTCCATGAAAGGCGGATTGGCCATAACATGATGGTAACGACCAAGGCCCAGGTTGGGCGGTGGAGCGCGCAGATCGCCTTCGAGGATGGAAACCGCGCCAAACGCCGCGTTCAACGCAACATTACGCTCGGCCAAGTCGGCCATATCTTTCTGGATTTCAAGGCCCGTCACCTGCAAACCGCCAACTCTCGATGCCAGACAAAGCGATGCCGCCCCAACCCCACAGCCGACATCAAGCACCGCCTCGCCAGACCGGGCGGCGATGGAAGCGGCCAACACTACCGGATCGATGGCCGCGCGATATCCCTCTACCGGCTGAAGCAGCCGAATTTTGCCCCCTAAGAGCCCGTCTTCACTAAGCGCCGTTTCGAAAGTCATTGAGGCCTCCCCTCTTCCATCAAACGCTTAGCTTGTTCGTATTGCTCTTCGTCCACCATGACGCGCCGGGGAATTGCCGAAATACTGCCATCCACGATGCTCATGTGGGTATCGAGCACGAGAACCTCGATGCCCTCCCCTCCCAGATAGGCTTGAAGCCAGGAGAGAAATACCGGGTCGTTGCTTTTTATTAGTTCTTTCATCTGTTTCCCATAAACCACACAAGAGCACGGTAAATGCACCGCCACGGACGGCCTGGACTTGACCCGGCCTCGGCTCCGCTCCTATTCTCCGGCTGAATTGAGCAGGGTCAATCCTCGTTCTGTCAAGGGGGCCTAGATTGATCAGCTGTTTTTTAAGGCGGGACTTTTAGGAGAATACCTTGGGCGTTGTTGTAGACTTGGACGGGGAACGGGAGAAGAAACCTTCCCTCGACGCGCTGATCGCTTTGACCGGCGAAGACATTAAAAAAGTCAACCAGCTGATCGTCGACAACATGCAGAGCCCAGTGGTTCTGATCCCGCAACTGGCCGCCCATATCGTGGCCGCCGGCGGAAAACGTATGCGCCCCATGCTGACCCTGGCCGCCTCCCGTCTCTGCGGTTATGAAGGCAAGCGCCATCTCGGCTTGGCCGCCTGCGTCGAGTTCATCCACACGGCCACGCTGCTGCACGACGATGTGGTCGACGAATCCGACCTTCGCCGGGGCAAACCTTCAGCCAACGCCATTTGGGACAACAAGGCTTGCGTGCTCGTTGGCGACTTCCTGTTCAGCCGGTCTTTCGAGTTGATGGTTGCCGACGGTTCGCTGGAAGTCCTGGCCATTCTCTCCAACGCCTCCGCCGTAATTGCCGAGGGCGAAGTTCATCAGTTGATGACCGCCAACGACACCGAAACCAGCGAAACGGCGTACCTTGAAGTCATCGAAGGCAAAACCGCCAAGCTCTTCGCCGCCGCCGCCCGCATCGGCGCGGTGGTTGCCGAGCGCCCCAAGGTCGAAGAAGAAGCGCTCGATGCCTACGGCATGAACCTGGGCGTCGCCTTCCAAATCATCGACGACGCACTCGACTATTCGGCCAAGCAGGCCGAACTGGGCAAAACCATCGGAGACGATTTCCGAGAAGGCAAGATCACCCTGCCGGTCATTCTCGCATTCCGTCGCGGCAACGACGAAGAACGCACCTTCTGGCGGCGTACGCTCGAAGACCTGGACCAGACGGACGATGACCTAGACCACGCCATGGGGCTTTTAAAAAAGCATAAGGCCCTCGACGATACGTTCGACCGGGCCCGCCATTACGGCGCCATCGCCCGGGATGCGCTCGGCATTTTCGACGACAGCCCGGAAAAAGCCGCGCTCATCGAAGCCATTGATTTCTGCATTGAACGAGCCTACTAGAACTTTCTGCAAAACCCTCTTGCCCTAATAAATGGCTAACGGTATAAACCGCCCACCGAGAGCGTGGTCGGCCTGATAAGGTCGTCAATCGCCCTTGACCAAAAGTGTCGGGAAGTGGCGCAGCCTGGTAGCGCACCTGCTTCGGGAGCAGGGGGTCGGAGGTTCAAATCCTCTCTTCCCGACCATTCTTTTTCCCGAATAAAATCTGGACTTTATCTAAGAGCGCGATTTAATGCCCCTATGATAAATTTAGCTTTCGCTATTGCGGTCCTGTTCTTAGCTATCTTTCCAGCGTCTGCGGAAACTTTGTCGGGCAAACCGAAGGTTATCGATGGCGACACTTTGGAAATCGCCGGTCAGCGCATCGGGCTCTACGGCATTGATGCGCCGGAATTCAAACAAACCTGCACCAAAAAAGGTGAGCCCTGGGCCTGCGGACAGAAGGCCGCCATGGTGCTGATTTATGCGGCGGGGACTCATTGGGTCGATTGCGAGACACGAGAGAAAGACGGACGAGGCCGCATGATGGCCGACTGCAAGACCGGCCCCTACCATTTAAGCGAATTCATGGTGCGCACCGGCTGGGCCCTGGCCGACCCGGCCGTAACCGATGCATACGTTGCATTGGAACAAAAAGCAAAAAACACCAAGAAGGGCCTTTGGAAAGGCTCTTTTATCGAGCCTTGGGTATGGCGCAAGGAGCAGTAGACCGCACCATGTTCACTTTGCACCCCCGCCTAGCCGCCGATACGCTGGAAATTGCTGATCTGCCTCTCTGCAAAGTCTTGCTGATGAAAGACGCCCGCTATCCCTGGCTAATTCTTGTGCCGCGGAGAGAAGGCCTGCGGGAAATTCACGAACTGAAAATCCGGGCGCGGTCTGAGCTGATGGAAGAAATCGCACACTGTTCCCAGATCATTGAAAGCCTATTTGCACCAGATAAGATCAATATCGGAGCGCTCGGCAATCTGGTGCCACAGCTGCATATCCATATTATCGGGCGACGGACTGATGATGTCGCTTGGCCAGGGCCGGTCTGGGGCGTGGGAGAACCGCAATCGTATGACCGGGACGAACTGAAAACAACCCGCTCGCTACTTATGTCCGCCCTGGGTGACCATTAGTTTTTCACCATTTTCTACGGCTTCAGCCTTGTTTTTCGACCTCGGCGATAACCGCCTTCAAAGCATCGGATTTAATGGGCTTGTGAAGCAACCGCAAACCGTTTCGGTCGGCCTCGACCAAACGCTCAGGCGCCGTATCGCCAGTTAATAAAACCGCCGTAATATGATTGCCGTAACGGGACTTAAACTGATTGATCACCCGGTCGCCAGATTCCCCATCGGCCAAACGCCAATCGGCTATGATCAGGTCGGGAAGACGGGCCTTCCCTTCAAAGGCTGCGATAGCACTATTCCCATCCGTTACGGCAACCACCTCATGCCCCCAGGAACCGATCAATTCCTCCATGCCGGACAATACTTCTGGATCGTCATCAATCGTTAGAATCAGGTGCCCGGGCACTGCCGCGCCACGTTCGCAACCAAAAGTTTTCTTAGCGCTTTCCGCTTGGATCTCGGTCAAGGGAATTTCAACGGTGAAGACCGTCCCCTTGCCTTCTTCAGACTCAACGGAAATGGATAACCCCAAAAGTTCGGTCAGACGACCAACGATGGACAGCCCAAGGCCAAGCCCCTGCTGACGGTTCCGGCCTTCGTTGGCAACCTGATAAAAATCCTGAAAAATGCTTTTCACTTCATCAGGGGGAATACCCTGACCGGTATCGAGCACTTGAACCCTCAGCAGGTTACCGCCCCGGCGGCAGCCCAACAGAACCTTCCCGTTTTCGGTATAGCGCAAGGCATTGGACAGAAGGTTGCGCAGCACCCGCTCGAATAACGTACGGTCGGTAACAATCACCTGACCGGAAGGCACAACAGCGCGCAACTCCAAGCCCTTGCTTTTCGCTTGTGAGACATGCTCGGCACAGAGATGCTCGATGATTTCACCCAAGTCGCAGGGCCCCATTTGCGGAACCACCAAACCGGCGTCCAGCTTGGAGATATCGAGCAGTAGATTCAAAAGGTCGTCCAACGCCTCAACGGACCGCTCAATCTTGTCCACCAATCCCTTGGTTTTTTCATCCAAATCCCGCTGGGCGAGCGAGGCGACGAAAAGGGTCAGGGCCTGTAAGGGCTGGCGCAAGTCGTGGCTGGCGGCGGCAAGGACCTTACTCTTGGCCTGTGTCGCCTCCTCTGCCGTTTCCTTGGCCAGTTGCAACTCGCGGGTCCTTTCCTCGACCTTGATCTCCAAGTCTGCATGGGCGCGGCGCAAACTGTCGGTCAATCCCTTATTACTCGCCTCATAGTTTCTCAAGCCTTCAACCATTTCCTTGAAGGCCGCAACCATATCTCTGGTTTCACGAAAGGCGCTTCTCGCATCAATCTCCTGGCTGAAATCACCTTCCTTTAGGGCCAAGGCCATATTGCGAAGTTTGACCACCGGCTTTGAAATATTTCTGGCCAGCATCAGCCCAAGAGCTACGGCCAACAGCGAAATAGCCAGCACAACGATGATGTTGGTGAGAAGGACCTGCTTCACATCCCCCAAGAAATCGTCTTCCGGCATATGAATGCCAATCAACCAAGGCCAATCCGGGTTGGGGAAACGGACGAAAATGGCATGGTGGGTTTCGCCTTCCACCTGAAAGGATGTAAACGTGGAGTTGCGACTATAATTAATCCCGCCAGCATCTTGGAGTGATCGATAAGCGGCTCTCGTGACCGGCTCGTCCAACTCGTCAATTCGCGTAAACCGCAGCCCCTTCGCCCCCTTGTCGGCGACCCGCTTGATTTTTTCCTGATCAGGAAAGGCGATGACGTCGCCATTGACGTTCAGCACAAAGGCTGAGCCGTTCTTGCCAATTTTCAAATCATCGAGAAATCCTGAGATACGGTCGATTTCGATATCGACCCCAACAACCCCCTTAACATCGCCATCGCCGTCATAGACCGGACTTGCAGTTGTCACGCCAGGCTTTTGCGATGTGAAAAAAATGTAGGGATTTGTCCAGATCAACTTGCCGCTTTGCGAAGCTTTTTCATACCAGGGGCGAACCCGCGGGTCGTAGCGGTCCGTATGATCGACCGACCGCTTAACCTCTTTAAATTGGGCGTCCCGCCAGATCAGCGTCGCGCCTGACCGGCCCATCCGTTCGGTGATGACCTTTGTTCGGTAGCCACCCTTGATCACCGTGTCATCGCGTTTGACAAAATAGAATGCTCCCTTGCGGGTGCCGAAATAAATTCCGGCGAACTGATCGTATATCTGGAGTTGCTCGAAGAAATAACGCTCCATTCCTTCGATATTATCGCTCCTGACCACCTCGTGGTGCGCCAGTTTTTCGGTTAATGAGGCCGCACTTTCGGCCGGGTCGAGGAAGTTTTCCGTATTGCCCAATACATCTTCGGAGAGATTTTCAAGAATTTGCCGCGCCTGTCCGATCAGCACCCGCTCGGAAGTAATATAGGATGAGGCAATAATGAAGCCCGATGTGAGAAACAACAGCAAGGCAACTGTGGCGACCAACGCCGTACGGATACTCATGCCTTAGGGCCTTTACTTAAAGCCATTCCAAAAAAACGCACAATGGCCTGAAGGATGGCAATCCCTTGAGACGATGTCACGCGCTATTTTCACAAAATGGCCCCTAAGACACGCCACTCCTCCATCTTGCCCAAACCGCCCGTCTCAGGTAGCTTAGGCGTTCGGTTCATTGGGGGAAAGAAAGATGCGCGATACCATCGTCGGAGCTGTTGTCGGTCTCGTCGTCGGCGTTGTCGTCGGGGCGACTTTGATCGCACCCAGCCTCCCCATGCCCGAAGCGTCGAGAAAACAGCCGACAGAAAAGGTTCTGCCTCCCCCCGAGCCGAAACAGGATACCGCCTGGAAAATCACCGGAGCCTATCCCTCAACCCTGCCAATACTCGGTTCTTTGGCCAAACGGCTCGAAGACAAGGCGATACAGGTTTCGGGCGGGGCGCTTGATTTACGCTACTACGAGCCGGGTTCGCTTGCCGCGCCGAGCGATATTCTGAATGCGCTTAAAAGCGGGGTTCTCCAAGGCGCCTTCATCTCGCCCAACCTGCTCGCCGGTCAAGCGCCCGCATTGCAAATCCGCGCCGGCATACCTTTCGGCCCCGCCCCGGAAGAATTCCTTGCTTGGCTCGATGAGCGGGGCGATCAACTTTTTATGCCCGTTTACGCCCGCCTGGGACTGCATGCCGTGCCTTGCGGCCTCACGGTAGCCAATGCGGGCGGCTGGTTCAAAGACCCGGTTATTGCACCGGGGGACCTGCGCGGCCTACGTGGCGCTTTCGAAGGACTGGGCGCTAAGGTAATGGCCGAAATGGGGGTCGAAATCAGCCCGCTGTCCGGCGGTGAGATATTTGCTGCGCTGGAAAAAGGACAATTGGACGCCGTCGCCTTCTCCGTTCCCGCCATCGACCAGCGTCTTGGCTTCCAAAAATTCGCGCCCCATTATTACTTGCCGGGCTGGCAAAACCAGGCCGGGTTGCTCGATTTTGTCACTCTCAAGGAAAACTGGGACAAGCTGCCAAGCGCCCATAAAGCGGCCATCAATACCGTTTGCAGCGACAACGTACGACGCGGCCTGACGGCTGGCGAGGCCGCTCAACCCGAAGCATTGCGCGATATGCAGAAAGACGGCGCACGCCTACGCCGATGGCCGGACGAAGTCCTGCGCTATCTGAAAGTAAGCTGGGAAAAAATCGCCCAAGAAGAAGCGGAAAAAGACGAAGCCTTCGCTGAAATCATGACCTCTCTCATCGAATTCCGTCGCACCTATTCGCAGTGGCAGGATCTCGGCTATCTCAAACGGTAAAGTTCGCTGCTAAACGATATCGCCAGGCAGGTGGTCGAGCTTTTCAAGCAAATAGGCAAGGTCTTCATCGGCAAGCTCGACCCCGAGATCGTCATACTGGGTCAGCACCCGCTCAAGCACGCGGCGCGAATAGCGTTCCCGGTCATTGGCCTCGCCGTCGTAGCCGGTTTCCCGCGCTACATCCACGGCGGCGCGGGCGGCCGGATAATACTTTGCCGGTAGCCCGGCCTTCTGGTAAATCGCCTTCAGTCCCAATTGGCCGCCATCATGGATCAGTTCGCGGGCGTTGACCAACGGCAGCTTGATCAGTTCGGAAAGAGCCGCCTCGAAAAAAACCAAATCGCCCATACAAAGGGCCCGCAGGCAAATCGAGGAGGTCAATCGCCCATTTTTGTTGAGCTGGTGAACCAACTTCTCCACATCGTCTTCACTGGAATCCGCCGAGAGGCCAATAGTCGCCCGCTCACGGCTGCTTAAAACCAAATCCGTCGCCTTGTCGGCGGAAAGCTCGTGACGCTCAACCAGGGTCTGTTTCAGGTTTTCCGACACCAGCGCCACCAGTTTCTCGGAAACCGTAACCGGCAGAATGGCCCGGTCGACCATGGCCTTTTGGATGCCCTCCTTGCCACCAAACTTATCGACAACCTTCATAAAGTCGTCTTCATCGAGTTCGGCTCCTGCATTGGAGACCAGAGTTTCGACAACTTTTTCACTTCCCTTATCGACCAGAGCTTCCGAAACAGCCTCATGGACGGTTTCTCGCTTGGCGATCGCCTCCAACTTTTCCTCACCCTGGCTCTCGATAATTTCAATCAGATCATCATCGGTCAGAACCTGGGAAAAATTGAGGATGGGAAGCGCTACCGTTTCAACATCGTCGGCCAGAGCGCGGGCCACGTCATGGGGTAAATCGGGATTATCCTTAACATTGTCGGATAAAGCCTTGCGCACCCGAACTTCGGCGTCTTTGACCATGATACGGAAAATATCGGAGGCGATGTCCCGCTCTGACTGGCTGAGTTCCCCCGTTTTTAACTGTCCCGCCAACTTGGCCGCCGTCTCCGCCCGCTTCTCTGCGGACGGATTGTGGAGCAGGGCTTCAACGTCTTTGGTAGTCAGATCAGATGGCGTCATTGGTTCTTTTCCGAAAAACGACTGGTTCTCTACAGTTTCCGCCATCCATGCCATCTACCGCAATGACAAAAATCACTATGGGTTGTACCGGCGGCGGCGGCGTTGTAGCACGACAATAACAGCCAATAAGAAAATAGCAGGTAAATAAAACAGCTGTTTCGGCGGTCGATCCGCCTCAATCTGCACATTTTCGATCACCCAATCGAAATCTAAGCCCGCTTTCTGGGCGGGGCTGTCAAAACCGACGTGATCGACCACCAAATCACCATCTTCTTCACGCAACTCGACGCCAAAATCTCTCAGCCGCACCTCGCCTGCGGCTTTGTCGCCTAATGAAATTGGGATGACACGGGTTTTTTCTTCCCCCTCCAACGTCATACCTGAAGCCTGGATGGTTAGTTTGCCATCTTGTGGTGCGGCTTCGGCTAAAGAAATTAACTCGGCCGGAGGACGTTCTTCCATCGGCGGAATGACCATATCCATCCAGAAGCCGGGACGGAACAGGGTAAAGGCAATTAACAAAAGGGCCAGGGATTCCCAAATGCGGCTTTTCGCCAAAAAGAACCCCTGTGTCGCCGCGGCAAATACAAGCATTGCCATAACCGCCGCCAGAACGGTCAGAATGAAATGAACCGGCCCCTCAATTCCAATCATTAAAAGTTCGGTATTGAAAATAAACAGAAACGGCAGGATCGCCGTTCGGATATCGTAGGTGAACCCCTGAATACCGGTTCGGATCGGATCGCCTTGAGAGATCGCCGCGGCGGCGAAGGCGGCTAGACCCACTGGTGGCGTATCGTCGGCTAGAATTCCGAAGTAAAAAACGAACATGTGAGCTGCAATTAATGGAACAACGAGCCCGGATTGCGCACCGAGCGTTACGATGACCGGCGCCATGAGGCTCGAAACGACGATGTAGTTGGCCGTAGTTGGCAAACCCATGCCAAGGATCAGGCTGATCAAGGCGGTAAACAAAAGAATCAAAAGTAGATTGCCGCCTGAAATGAACTCGACAAATTCAACCATTACCTGCCCGATACCGGTCAGCGTCACCGTACCGACGATGATCCCAGCGGCAGCGGTCGCTACGCCGATACCGATCATGTTCTGCCCACCGGCGACCATGCCGTCCATCAGGTCATGCAGCCCAATGGTGATTTTTTCCTTCTCTTCCTTAGTCTGCCCCCTGAGCAACGCCATTAACGGCTTTTGTGTGAGGATGATGAAAACCATGAACATAGTCGCCCAAAAAGCTGCGGTGCCCGGTGAAAGGCGTTCCACGGTGAGCAACCAGACGAGAACCACCACAGGCAAAAGATAATGCAGACCGGCCCTGACCGTAGGACCGACCGGGGGTAGTTCGCGCACCTCATGGTCAACAGGCAGGTCGGGCACCTTTGATGCGTAGGCCAGCAAACCGAGATAGGCGACAAACAATAGAGCAGCCATAGCCCAGCTTGTTGCGTCGCCAGAAATGTTTTTGATGGCATCGACCACCGGCGGCAAAACGAAGGTCAACACACCCAACACAATGATCACGCTTAACACGGCGAGGAGCTTGGCTTTCGCCCCCATTTTGTGGACACGCGGCAGCCCCTTCAGCCCCGCCTTCATGGCCTCCAAATGGACGATATAGATCAGTGCGATATAAGAAATCACAGCGGGCAGAAAGGCGTGTTTGATCACCTCCACGTACGAGATGCCCACATATTCGACCATCAAAAAGGCTGCAGCTCCCATAATCGGCGGCGTCAGTTGTCCGTTGGTCGAAGAGGCCACCTCGACGGCCCCGGCTTTCTCGGCAGGGAACCCAACCTTCTTCATCAGCGGAATGGTGAAGGTGCCGGTGGTCACAACGTTAGCGATGGAAGAACCGGAAATCATCCCGGTCATGGCCGAGGAGACCACGGCAGCCTTGGCGGGCCCGCCCCTGAAGTGGCCCATGAGAGCAAAGGCCACCCTGATAAAATAGTTCCCCGCCCCGGCCTGTTCGAGCAATGAGCCAAACAGGACGAATAAAAACACCATAGTCGCCGACACGCCGATAGCGACGCCGAACACCCCTTCGGTTGTCAGCCAATAGTGCGACGCCCCCTTGTTGAGCGAAGCGCCTTTATGGGCGATGACATCGGGCATGTAAGCCCCGGCGAAGGTGTAGATCAGAAAAACACCGGCAACCACCATGAGCGGCGGCCCGAGAGACCGACGCGTAGCTTCGAGAAGAAGCAACACCCCAACCACCCCGACAACCACATCAAGCGTCGTCGGGTCGCCCGGCCGTTGGGCGAGAGAATCTTTTAAAACGATAAGATAGAGACAACTGGCCGCCGCCATACAGGCCATGACCCAGTCGTGAACGGGAATGCGACGGCGCGGCGATTTGGCAAAGGCGGGAAAGCTTAGATAGGCAAGAAAGATGGAAAAGGTCAGATGGAATCGCTTGACCACATCCTCATTCATCCAGGGGGTGAATTCCAGAACCAACGGCGAGGAAACGTAGACCTGAAAGATCGACCAAACGAGCGCGGTCAGGACGAGGAATTTGGCCAGAGTTGGATTGGCCGGATGGCGCGCACCGGTATCGGCCTCGGCTACCATCTCCTTGGCCTGATGGGTCTGCGCCAACTTGGGGGCGTTTCCTTCCGCCATCGGGCTCCCTGCGCTTGCCACCTAGTTTATGAAAAAATGGGAGAGAGCGCATGGCCCTCTCCCAAATCACTTGGACCTATTTGATCAGTCCGGCTTCTTTGTAATATTGAGCCGCCCCATCATGCAGCGGTGCAGACAGGCCATCCTTGATCATTTCTTGCTTTTTCAGCACGCCGAACGCCGGGTGCAGCTTTTTGAAGTCATCGAAGTTTTCGAAGACCGCTTTGACAACCTGATAGACAATCTTGGCTGAAGCGTTGGTTGAAGAAACGAAGGTCGCCCCCACTCCGAAAGTCTTCACGTCGTCAGGATTGCCGCGATACATGCCGCCGGGAATGGTGGCAATGCGGTAGTAGCTGTTGTCCTTAACCAGCTTTTCGACCGCCGGACCGCTAACCTCGACAATTACTGAGTCACAAGAAGTCGTGGCTTCCTTGATCGAACCGCTCGGGTGTCCGACGGTAAAGACCATGGCGTCGATCTTGTTGTCGCACAGCGCCTTGGACTGCTCGGCCGATTTCAGTTCGGACGCCAGGGCGAAATCATCCATGGTCCAGCCCATTGCCTTCATCAAGACTTCCATGGTGCCGCGCTGACCGGAACCGGGATTACCCACGTTAACCCGCTTGCCCTTAAGGTCGGCAATTTTCTTGATGCCGGAGTCTTTGCGAGCGACAACTGTGAAGGGTTCCGGGTGAACCGAAAATACCGCCCGCAGATCCTTGAACGGTCCGGCCTTTTTGAAACTCTCCTTGCCGGTGCCGTTGTAGGCATGGAACTGCCAGTCGGACTGAGCAACTCCCATATCCAACTCTCCGGCCCGAATGGTATTGATGTTGTAAATTGAGCCGCCGGTGCTCTCGACCGAACACCGAACCCCATGCTCTTTGCGTCCCTTATTAACCAGCCGACAAATCGCACCGCCGGTTGGATAGTAGACCCCTGTCACCCCACCGGTCCCGATAGTGATGAACTGCTGTTCGGCCTGGGCCGATCCGGTAGGGGAAATCATGCCCGCAATGGCGAGCGCTGCGCCGACAACGGCGGGAACAACATATTTACCTATAGCCACTTTCCAATGCCTCCTTCATTCTGCCAATCTGGCATCTGCCTCTATCGACGGGGTTCTTCGGCTGTTGGAGCCGAATTTTTTAACGATTCGCAACTGTGAGCCTAGTCGATTGAAAGGGCTGGGCGCAAGAGCCATTGATTTTCCTCAGGGAAGCGATTGCGCGGAAATCCAGGCAGCGATAGGATGGCGCGACTTTCTTAAAAAGCCGGTTCTCAAGGACAAAAAAATGGATATTAAAGACCATATTCGCGGTATTCCCGACTTTCCCAAGCCGGGCATTCTTTTTTATGACATTTCAACCCTGCTCGCCCATCCGGACGCCTGGCAGGTCGCCATGGGCCGCATGGCCCGCCAGTTGATCAAGTATCAACCGGACATTCTCGTCGGCATCGAATCACGCGGTTTTCTGATGGCAGCTCCTTTGGCGTTGAAGCTTGGCTGTGGCTTCGTCATGGTGCGCAAACAGGGAAAGCTGCCGGGCGAAACCATCAAACACGAATACGACCTGGAATACGGTTCCGACATCGTGGAAATTCAAAAAGACGCCATCGAAAAGGGACAGCGGGTCGTGGTGCTCGACGACCTTTTGGCGACCGGCGGCACCCTAGCGGCCTCTAACGAACTGATCCGCAAGGTGGGCGGCAATGTCGTCGCGGCGGCCTGTTTGATTGAGCTCAGTTTCTTGAAAGGCCGGGAAAAACTCGACGTTCCGTTCGCCAGCCTCGTCGCCTACGACGATTAAGCTGAAAGATAAAAAAGAGGGGCCGGATGTATTTTCCGGCCCCTCTTTTTTTATGAGGCGTACGTATCAGCCTTGGCGGATTTGATTGAGGAAGCCCTGAACCTCGCCTGAAAGGGTTTCGGCCTGAACCGAAAGCTCCCGAGCCGCCGACAACATTTGTTCGGCAGCCTGACCGCTTTCTCCGGCCGCCTGGGTCACCGAACCAATATTCGACGAAACCTCCTGGGTCCCCGCTGAAGCCTGCTCGACGTTGCGGGCGATCTCCTGGGTCGCGGCTCCTTGCTCCTCGACGGCTGCGGCAATCGCCGAGGCGATCTCGTTGACCTGCCCGATCACATTGCTGATCCCCTCAATGGCCTTTACGGAATCGTCTGTGGCGTTCTGCACATTGCCGATTTGAGCGGCGATTTCTTCGGTTGCCTTAGCCGTCTGGTTGGCCAAGTTCTTAACCTCGGAAGCCACGACGGCAAACCCCTTGCCCGCATCACCCGCACGAGCGGCTTCGATAGTGGCGTTGAGCGCCAGTAGGTTGGTCTGTTCAGCGATATCGGTGATTAATTGAACCACCTCACCAATCTTTTGCGAGGCATTGGCCAGCCCCTGAACCATTTCGTTGGTCCGCTGGGCTTCCTCGACCGCCGTCGCAGTGATCCGGGTCGACTCGGCCACCTGCCGAGATATTTCAGTAATCGAACTTGAAAGCTCCTCGGCCGCCGACGCCACCGTCTGAACGTTGGTAGAAGCTTGCTCAGATGCTGCAGCGACCATGGTAGCCCGATTGTTGGTTTCGCTGGCCGTCCCTGCCATGGCCTCGGCCGAAGACTGCATCTCGGTCGAAGCCGACGACACCGACTGGACCACGCCGCCAACGCTTGATTCGAAATCATCGGCCATCTTAATCATTATGGCCTTCTTCTCTTCGGCGGCCTTGGCTTCGTTGCGTTTTTTCTCTTCCTCTAGTTGCTTGATTTCGATAGCGCTGTCTTTAAAAACCTGAACCGCATCAGCCATCTCGCCGATTTCGTCACTGCGGTTTTGCGCCGGCACCTCAACGGAAGTATCCCCTCCTGCCAAGCGTCCCATGGCATCGGTCATTCGGGCGATGGGGCCCGCAATACTCCGACCGAAGGCAATACCGATCCCCGAAGCGACAGCGATAACGATCAGGCAGGAGACAATCATGAAATTGCGCATACTGGCCAATGGCCCCAAGACCTCGGCTTGGTCGATTTCAGCGATAACGCCCCACCGCACACCCAGAAAGTCGAGCGGTGTATAAGCTGTCAGAACGGCCTCTCCATGATAGTCGAGACCCTCCATAAGACCCGACTCGCCTTTCAGCACAGCCTTGGCCGCCTCGGAATCCACCTTCACCTTGAGAAGCGTCGTCTCCGAGGAGAAACGGGAATCGCTGCGCATCAAGAGGTCTTTGCCAATCAAATAGGTTTCTCCAGTCTCGCCAAGCCCCGTCGACTGCTGCATCACATGATTGATGCGGGCGTCTGAAAGCTGGAAGACAACCGCCCCAAGAAACTCTTCCCCATCAAGCAGAGCGGCGGCAATGAAGCTGGCCGGCGCACCCGCGCTGGGAGCATAGGGTTTGAAGTCGGAAAACAACGCGACGCCCTTGGTCGGATTTTCTTTGATTTTCCGATAAAGCTCGCCGAGATCCGTGTCTTTGTAAGGGCCGTTTAAGACGTTGGTGCCAAAATCATCTTCCTTATAGACCGAGTAGACAACAAGTCCCGTAGCGTCGATGAGAAAAGCATCGTAATAGCCCCGAATATCGGCGAAACGACGCAGGATGGGATGCACCCGCGCATGAGCTTTGGAATAGCGCGACCCATCGGCCTTATCGAGTTTTTCCTTTGCCTCAGGCTCCGGGTTCTTGTCGATGTACAGCTCCCGGATTTTTTCGGCGCCGCCTTTCTTGAACTCAAGCGCATATTGGAAGGTCAGCGTCTCCTCGGTGATCATAGCGTTTTCAGACATAATCACCACGTCATTGGCGACAACCTGCAAATAGTCGTCCAAGGCCGTTTTTCGGGCCTCCAAAAGCGCTTCGAGTTTGGTCTCGGCGCCATGAACAATTTCACCAGATGATTTGAAATAGCCTACGGCGCCTAATATGACGCCCGTTACGGCCGCCAATGCAATGAGCACGACAGGTAGTTTTTTGGCAATCTTCATGCTGCCCCCAGTTCTTCCGGGCCCGGCGGACGCCCGGCTCCAATCCCACGAAAGCAAGAAGGCATGTCGGTCCCGCCCCTCGGAAACAGCGACCATAAGGCCGATACACTTCTCACCAGATAGAATCATTTGTCGCAAAAAAACAGTGCGCAATCCTTAACGTAGCTCAATCCTAAATAGAGCTTTACCCCATCTATCTAACGGCGACGGAGCCATGCGTTCCTTTTTTCAACCGTTTATGTTATTATAGAAACCTCGCGCGGCGCTTTTCTCATGCGTCGCAATCAACTTTGAAGGAGCTTATTTGGAGGGAAGTACCACCGTGCATGTCATCGTCCGCGACAACAATGTCGATCAAGCCCTAAAAGCGCTGAAAAAAAAGATGCAGCGTGAGGGAATGTGGCGTGAAATGAAACGCCGCCGCTCTTATGAAAAACCGTCCGAAGCCCGGACCCGCAAGAAAGCCGAAGCCGTCGCCCGCTTAAGAAAGCTGGAGCGCAAGCGCCTGCAACGAGAAGGCTTCTAGGGTCAAGCACCACATCCAGTTAGATTGACGCACGACAACGCCGCTTCTCATAAAGAAGCGGGCGTTTGGCCTGCGCTACAAGTATTCTTTCAACTTTACTTGGCAGCATAGAAAACTAACGCCACAAAAGGCCGACGAATAGGCGACGGCAGGACTCTTGGCAGTTCTGTAAAACGGGAAATCCCACAAAGATATCCACAATATTTTGTGGAATGTAACGTTACAGACACAAAATATACTTTGATTTTCCCGAACAACGGTCTATCTTCAATAGCATGAGCAATACGTACATCAACACATCAGGCCACCCACAGGCTGCTGTTCATATGGATCACCCGGTATTCCGGGGATTTGAGGCTATTGGCATCAAAACCTCGGATCTGGCGCGTATGGTCGGTCAGCCAAGACAAACGCTGCTGGATTGGCGGAACGGGACGCCGCCCATGCCGGACGAGTGGCTGGTTTTTCTGACCAAGCTTCTAGCTCGGTTGGTGGAAGCAATGGACCAAGCACCCGCGCCATTAGGCCCGGATGACGACGGTATTTCGCTTGCTAGAAATTGGCTGTCACTATCCGAAGAAGCCCTGAAAGACCTGCCGCGCGAGGCTTACGAGAAAGCGATCCGGATCGCCAACGACTAGCGTTAGGCTTGAAGAACTGACTTGCCGTTTCCATATTGGCGGCAACTGCTCAGAGGTTTATTTCACTTTATGACCGCGCTTTCCAGCCCTCCTGGCAATCAATCGAACAAGGCTGCCCAATTATGGGTTACGGCGATGCCCGGCCTCTTCGTACTGCTTTGGAGTACGGGTTTTATCGGGGCCAAGTTCGGCCTTCCCTATGCCGAACCTTTCACCTTCCTGCTCTGGCGCTTCTCAATTCTCACCATGCTCTTGGGAACCATTGCGCTATTGATGAAAGCCCCCTGGCCTTCACCAAAGGAGGCGGCCCACACGGCGCTGATCGGTTTGCTTGTCCATGGCGCCTATCTGGGGGGCGTTTTCGCCGCTATTTCTTATGGCATACCGGCGGGCGTGGCGGCCCTGATCGTCGGCACCCAGCCGATCCTTACCGCCCTCGGCGCGGGCCCCTTACTCGGCGAGCGGGTCACTGGCCGCCAATGGCTGGGGCTTGTTCTCGGTCTTGGCGGGGTTATTTTGGTTTGCGCACGTAAGCTTAACTTCGAAAGCACCGACCTTTATGGCATCACCGCCTGCCTGATCGCCCTGGTCGGCATTACGCTTGGGACCCTTTATCAAAAACGTCATGGTGGAACCATGGACTTGCGCAGTGGCTCGGCCATCCAATTCGCCGCCTCCGCGCTGCTCATGGCCGTTCTCGCCCCTTTAAGCGAAACCATGCAGATTGAATGGACGGGCGAATTCATTTTCGCCCTGACTTGGCTGGTTGTCGTGCTTTCCGTCGGAGCGATCAGCCTGCTGTTCATTTTGATTAAGAGAGGCGCAGCGTCAAAAGTCGCCAGTCTGTTCTATCTGGTGCCGCCTGTCACGGCGGTGATTGCCTTTTTCCTCTTCGACGAGACACTCGGCGGATTGGCCCTCGCAGGGATGGCCCTCGCTGTCGTCGGCGTCGCCCTAGTCGTCGGCAAGCAAAAGTAGTCAGGCGGTTCTGAGCAGGTCACCAACGACGTTTTCCAAATGCTTTAGGGTGTTACAAACCTCAGCCCGGCTACAGGCTGGAAGAAAAGTCGGCATTTCAGAATCCCCCAATCCCCACAGAGTGTGCGGTTCAGGATTGAGCCACAACACCCGACCTGCACGCTCCTTGACCTCACGAAGTATATCCGCACCGGGGTTCCCGTAGTTGCTGCGCCCATCGCCCAAGACGATAATAGTCGTCCGCCGGTCGATATCATCAAAGCACAGGTTTTTGAAATCGGCCATAGCCTGACCGTAGTCGGTGGGCATGTTGCCGTAACGCTGCAACGCAATCGCCACCCCCTCTTCCAGGTCGTGCTCGGCGAACAATTCGGTGATCTCATGAAGGTTCGAGGAAAAGGCGAACGAGCGGACTCTGGGCAGCACCTCGGAAACGCTATAGAGAAACATCATGAGAAACCGCGCAACCGAAGCAACCGAACCGCTGATGTCGCAGATCGCTATGACCTTGGGGCGTGAAACCTTTTTGCGTTTCCAATGAGTATCGAACAACAGCCCCCCGGTCGACTGCCCGCCACGCAGGGTCTTACGTAAATCGAGATGCCCTCGTTTTGAAACCTTACGGCGGCGGGAATGCAGCGCGACCAAACGCTTCGCCATCTTGCGCACCAGCCTGCGCATTTCATCATGCTGGCGCTTCTCGACATTGGAAAGTTTCAGTCGGGGTAGAAGCTCGCGCCGCACTTTCTCGCCCTCAGCCGAGGCGAAGAGAGCAATCCGTCGCTCGACAAAATCGACCAACCGCTGAAACAGGCGCGCCCTTTCCCGCTCTAAAGTAACGGCCAGATCACGCTCGGCCTCCGCCCCTGCATCGAGGCGTGCAATGTCGTCATCCAACCCCTCAAGCCCCATTTCCTCGGCAATGGTACGGACAAACCGTCCCCGCTGGGTAAAGTTGGCGACATCGTTGACTCCGGCTCGCTGACCGGCGGCGCTCATTTCGGTCGCTAAGTCTTCGGCGTCCCCCTCAAGCAGCAATTGAGACAAGGGAGAAAGTGCCGCGAGGTCGACGGGAATCTCGTCTTCCTCGCCATTCGCCGCACCCCCACCGCCGCCACCTCCCGGCAATCCGCTGGGCGGTGGGGCGTCGACTGAGTCGCTTTTCTCTCCGTTCACATTCTCACCCGGCTCCTCCGCCATATCCTGCAAGGCGAAAAACCGATCGAAACAACCATCGAATATTTCCCACTCCTCGGCCGTCTTAGCGAGCGTTGAACCGAGCGCTCCTTTGAGCAATTCACGGTCATCGATCCCCAATTTTTCTACCGATCGGTAGGCATCGAGAACTTCCGATGTGGAAATACGTACGCCAACTCCGCGCAGCACCCGGACAAAATCTGAAAGCGTGGCCCGCACGTCGATCAGACCTCTTTGCGCGCCTTATCCGTCAGGCGCGGCAATTCCCGCTCCACCGCCTCGACGTCGTCTTTAAACTTCAACAGGACATTTAGCGTATCACGCACCAAATCACGGTCGAGAGTTTCGGCATGCATCAAAACCAGCGAACGCGCCCAATCGATGGTTTCGCTGACCGCAGGGCGTTTTTTAAGATCCATCTCCCGCAAGGCCTGAACAAAACCGACCAGTTGTTTTCTCAAACTCTCTGAAATACCCGGCACACGCGCCTCGACGATGCGACGCTCCAACCGGCTATCGGGAAAATCGATGTGAAGATGCAAACAACGGCGGCGCAACGCATCGCCGATCTCACGGGTATTGTTGCTGGTCAAGAAAACCAATGGCTTGGTTACGGCCCGCACGGTCCCGATTTCGGGAATGGAGATTTGATAATCCGACAGGATTTCCAGCAGAAAAGCCTCAAACTCCTGATCGGCCTTATCCACTTCATCAATCAGCAAGACAGCCCCTTGCTCTTGCTGCAATCCTTGGAGCAACGGCCGGGCCTCCAAGAATCTTTCGGAAAAAAAATTGTCGCCGAAGCCGTGCAGTCGATCCATGGCCTCATCCAACCCATGGGTTCCGGCCAACAGGTCTCCGAGCTTCTCTTTAAGAATCTGCGTATAGAGCAACTGCTTACCGTATTTCCACTCATAGAGCGCCTTGGCTTCATCAAGGCCTTCGTAACACTGCAAGCGAATAAGCGGCTTCTCATAGAAAGCCGCGGCGGCCTTCGCCAGTTCGGTTTTGCCCACGCCGGGGGGGCCTTCCACCAAAATCGGCTTATCCATTTGGCGCGACAGGTAAACCGCTGTGGCAATGGCGGAATCGCAAATGTAGCCATCTTGCCCGAAACCGTCCTGAATACCGGCAATCGCCGTCCGGGCCTCGCTCTCACCGCTCACGCCGAGCCCTCCCAGCCAATGAGATTACGTCCCAACCGGATAAAACCATGCTTTTGCGCTCCTTCGGCCAACCGGCAAAGTTGGTCCATGTCATGTAAAATCTTGTTGATCTCCGGGTCGGCACCATGCCCGGCTTGACCAATCAACACCACGGCCCGCTCAACAAAACACCGGCAGGCGCCCCAGGCACTCATAGAGGAAGGCAAAGGCGAAAGACGCCCTGCTTCGTTATCAACGATACGGGCCGCCTCACGACCGAGAACATCAACCTCATCACAAAAAAGGACCAGGTGACCTAGCTGCTCGGCGATTTCATCATCTTTCCGTCCGTCATCTGCCAAGTATCCAGCGATAATTGAAAGAAACCGCTTCATCGCGCCCAGCGTTGGCCCAAGGAGTAAAACCCGCTCGAAAAAGCCGAAGGGCTTGACCAGGTTTTCGAACGCGTCCCCTTCAATGGTCATCCGATTTTCTTTCGGCACCCAGCAGTCTTTTAGCACTAGTCGAGCGTGGGGGGACGGCTTAAGGCTACCGATATCCATAGTCTCAACAGAAACGCCTTCCTGATCTTTTCCAACCAGAAAGGCTGCGAATTTCTTGCGATTACCCTCTTGGCCCACAATGGCGACAAAAGCAAAAAGGTCGGCAATCGGCCCGTTGGTCAGATAGACCTTCTCGCCGGATAACCGATAGCCACCATCGACCTGAACCGCCTGAGCTTCGAGTTTTTTCGGACTGCCGTGCATATCGGGCTCGGAAACGGCAATAGCTAATGAGGAGTCGCCTTGCGCAATGGCCGATAGATACCTGCTGCGCAGATCATCGCCACAGTAATCGGCCAGAACATGCCGTGCGGTTAAATTATGAATGAGCCATGAAAGGGCGAGCCCAAGGCTGCACCCTCCATCAACCAAAGCTTCTCCAACCCGGAAAAGTGAAGGGGAGTCCAGCCCCACACCACCAAAAGCCTTCGGCACGGAAAGACCGAGAAGACCCGCCTCGCCCAATCGTTCCCAAACAGAGTCGGAAAAATGATCATCAGACGATCCGGCGGCGTCTCTTCCGAATAAATCTTGAGCGAGCGCCCTCGCGGTCTCCACATGTCGCATGTTTCAAGCGTCTCCCGGTTTTCTACCGGGAGACAGCCTAACACGGCTCAAAGTTTAACGCTCCGTCAGAATTCCTGCCAATCATCGTCATCATCGAAACCGGCGTCATCGGCCATTGACTGGACAATTTCAGGTTCCGGAGCCGGTGTCGGCTTTGGCGCCGCAGCAGGCGCTGGGGGTTTAGGTTTCGGAGCCGCGGCAACCCTAGCCGGGCCCGACGAAACCGGTTTGGGCTTGGCCTCACGCCTGATCCTCTCCTGACCGGTCTCAAAAAAATCGAGGAGCTCGGTCAACTGATCGGCTTGATTATCCATCGAAGAGGCCGCCGCCGTGGTTTCCTCGACCAGGGCCGCGTTCTGTTGGGTCATTTCATCCATGTTGGAGACCGCGCTGTTGATCTCATCAAGACCCGTGGCCTGCTCCTGGCTGGCTGCGGCGATCTCGGAAATGATATCGGTCACCCGCTTGACCGAGGTGACGATTTCTTCAAGCGTCTCACCGGCCTGACCAACCAGAACCGCGCCCTGCTTAACTTGCGAGCCCGAATTGTCGATCAGGTCCTTGATCTCCTTGGAAGCTTCGCTCGAGCGCTGAGCCAGGGAGCGCACTTCCTGGGCGACCACGGCGAAGCCTTTGCCGGCCTCGCCAGCCCTGGCCGCCTCGACGGCGGCGTTCAAGGCCAACAGGTTGGTCTGGAAGGCGATCTCGTCAATCATTCCGACGATATCGGTGATCTGGTCCGACGAGCTTTCGATCTTGCCCATGGCGTCGACTGCATCGGTCACAATATCGCCGCCCTTGGTCGCCGTATCGCGGGCCGAGATGCTGAGTTGGTTGGCTTGCTGAGCGCTATCGGCGTTCTGCCGCACGGTGGCGGTCAGTTCTTCCATGGAAGCCGAAACCTCTTCCAGACTGGAGGCCTGCTGCTCAGTGCGGGAGGCCAGATCGGAAGACCCCTGGGCGATTTCACTGGCCGCACCCTTAACCGTATCGGTCGATTCAATCACATTGCCGACAATACCGGCCAAGCGGGCCGATGTGTTGTTGACGTCCGTTTGCAGGGTCGCGAAGGCGCCATTGTAGTCGCCTTCGATTCGTTTGGTCAGATCGCCATTGGCCATGGCCGAAATAACCGCCATAACGCCCGACAAGCCCTGCTGAACGTTGCCGACCAGTTGGTTCATGGCTTCGGCAAGGGTTTCAAGGAACCCTTCCTTACCCTGCGGATCGAGACGGCCGGTAAAGTCGCCCTGGGCGGCCTGCTCGACCAGCACCGTCACTTCCTGCTCAACGCTCAGTCGTTGGGTAATATCTTCCCACTCGACAAAGGTGCCAAGCCGTTCATTGTCGTCGTTAAACACCGGATTGGCCGTCAGGTTGAACGTCCGCCCACCGGCTTCCATGGTGACCAACTTCTCGCCACCGACAGCCGAGAGCCCCCCACCGGAAAATTCCTTGGCGTTCTGACACTGACTGAAAGACGTGCCGACAATGTCACCGGCGGCAAATCCAGGGAGTTCGGACGACACGTCTGCGGCCGTCGCGGCAACCAACGACATCATCGCCTTGTTAGCGTAAACCACCTCATCTTCATTATTGACCAGCACAGCCGGGGAAGAGGCGTTATCCAGTCCAATGCGGATACGGAGCGCCCGCCGTCCACTTTCGTGAATTGCCGTCAACGACCTTGCAATGTCACCAATTTCATCGCCACGGTGAAGAGCCGGAATTTCAGCCGAGTTTCCTTGCGCCAGGCGGTCCATAACCCCAACCATACCGGCCAGGGGTTTCGTTACCAGGCGCGACACGAAGAAGCCGATCACCGCAGAGGCGACCAACAAAAGGAGAGCTGTCGCCCAGGTCACATTGAACGTTGTTGATGCTTCCGAACGCTTCTGCTCGGCCAGAGCCACCAAATCTCCCGCCATCCGATCTTCAATGGTTTTGATCAGATTGATCTTCTTGGTGATCGCCTCAAAAAATTGTCCGCCGGTGACCCCTTCGGTCGATCCTGTGGTCGGACTGTCGATAGCGATTTTGCGCAACCGCTCGACCTCGGCGACCTCGGGCTTATTAAATACATTGCTGGCGAACTCGAACTGTTCTTTAGATGCATAAATCTTAAACTGCGCCGTATAGGTTTCCTGCATGGCAATCAGTTTTAAGAACTTCTGATAACCTGCCGGACTGAATTTGCCGGCCGAGAAACCACCGGTTCCCATGGCGCGCTCAAGCCCAGCCTTTTCCTTGACCTGAAGAGCCGCAAGATAGGCATTGATCGTATTGGTAACATCCGAATCACGGCTGACCAACGCCATCTTCTCGACAATGGTCAGAAGCTTGGCGATCTGGCCGGTATAGTATTGAGCCATTTGAGGAACGGTCGCAGAGAGGTCTTTAACGCCTTCCCGCATATTGGGAAGGTTGGACGTCATTGCCATGGCAGCGTCAACCGCGCCCGAGACCTCATCGCCGAAACTTTTGACATCAAGGCTAGACAGGATTTCATCCAACGCCTTCCTGGCTTTATCTGTCGCCCCTCTCTGGCTGGGCAACTCACTGGAAAAATTCGCCCCCTTGCTGGCGATAAATCCTGCCGACATGCCCCGCTCTTTTTGCAGTTCATGAACATATCCACTGGCTTTCTCCGCCAAGCCTGAAAGCGAAACGAGAGCTTCCATTTCATTGACCGTCGCATGACGGTCCATCAGGATCATGCCCCCCAAGACAAAAAGTCCGACGAAAGGCGCGACTAGGGTCAGACCAATGCGGTGAGCGATTTTCAGTGAAAAGCCAGTTTTAGGCGCGGGTTCCATAGTTCGCCCTTCCTTTTGACGGTTGGATGTTTTTTTTCAAAATGGTCCTGTCCGATTCTTGTTTTCCGCGCATCTTTCCCCAAAAAAATAACTGCACGCAAAACATGAATCGCCACAATACTGCAAAACCCTGTGTTACCAATGAGTTAAAAAATACACTAAGTTTTGCGCCATTAAAAAAGGCCCGCTATTATTGGCGGGCCCAGACCATTGACAAACCCCGTCATTTTTTTGGCGGGGTTTTTCTTTTTGTATTTCGGAGCGGTTTTAATTGCGGTTGAGAAGTGTTCCCGCTCTCAAGCGAGGCTTGGTTTTGTGTTGGGGGCGATT